>Ga0209208_10004339_pt1 | contig 20146 bp, 5 predicted proteins | sample S1TSphfallax_3_FD_187694 | JGI IMG/M metagenome (GOLD analysis project Ga0209208, IMG submission 187694) | Host-associated microbial communities from peat moss isolated from Minnesota, USA - S1T2_Fd - Sphagnum fallax MG (SPAdes) (version 2) | ecosystem: Host-associated > Plants > Peat moss >...
AAAAAAAAGAAAAAAAAAAAAAAAAAAAAAAAACCTGGTCAGATTGTAGATACCATTCAAGGTGAAAGGTTGGCCTTTCATATAATGAAAAGATTTCCAAAATTCTTTGCTTTTGACAAGAGGCACCAATTGCACCTGTTGACAACAAAGTAGATTTAACCCCTTCAACCATGCATACCACTTGGCATTCATTCCTCCTCCTTTTTCTCACATTCTGCAAAGCAAGTGGCCTACATTACCATTGAAAGACCAGAATTAGAAGTAAAGAATTACTGGCTCATGAGCTTGGTAGGATTTTGATTGCAGTAAAGAAACATCAAAAAGTGAAGAGCTATTAAGTTATTAGAAAACATTATTTGGGTGGATTTAATCATACTTTGAGCTCCCATCCTTCTATGTCTTTCCAGCAATTCTGGCATCACTGGAAACTTGACCCAAGCTATGGATGAGCCAGCAATGGTTGAAACGCCAGAGAAGAATAATTTGGAACTGTACCCACTGAGGGAATATGAATCACAAGTAGTAAGTCAGAGCTCAGGAAGCAATGTCGAACTACAAACATTGAAATTGAACCAATTTGTGTCCAATGCATTTGACGACATTAAAGTTACAGATTGGGAGAATGAAATACAAACCTGTCAAAGTCACAGACAAGATGCAGATCTTGAGCTGGGTTGTTGTTGCTCAGATGACCATGAGTTGAAGACAATTGAAGAGTCAACTACTATGGAAAATGGGTGGGTGCCAAATCCTTTGAATGGGTGCACAATGGAGAGCTCCAAAGATGCAACAAGTTTTTTGGAATTTACTACCCCAGTGACTTGGTGCAAAAATTCTTGCTCAAGTACTTCAATAAGAAAGTTGGGGCTTGACCAGCTCCTGCTCTCTACAAGTCAACAACCCAAGTTGAAAATGCTAGGATCTACAGTATATTTGTCACAATGTGCGCTTCTTTTGTCAGACACAATTGTGAAGAGATGTGCCCAGATGAGCTTCCGAATTCGGAAACCTAAGCTGCAGGCTAATCAGGAGGTAGATATTCAGGAACGGGTATGTCGTTGCCAATGTTCTGCAAATGCAAATCATGGCCACAATTATGACTCAACAACAATCTCCCTTAGTGATGAGGAGGAGGATCATGAGGATCTCACTGAGGATGAATTGTCAAGGATACAAGTACTTTCGGATCTATATAAGGAATCAGGAAATTGTGAGAATCACCTTAATGATTCCTCATGGAGGAATACAGCATCCACAAATGCCATCAGACCAGATACTACTAATAATTACACACCTTTGAATTCTACAACATCATTACTAGATGCTGAAGAATCAGTGGCAATAGTCTGTGGTAAGGTGAATGGTGTTTTGACAACAATGTTATTGGACACAGGCTCATCCATATCTGCCATCACTGAATCTTTTGCACAACAATTGCATTTGGAAACTTGGTACACAGATGATCTTCTTGTAGTCACTCTTGCCAATACCCATGTCGAGAGGTACCCTGAAAGAATGTGCATGGTGACCTTGCATATTGGTGATCTTGAGATTTGTGAGGAGCTCAATGTTCTTCCAGGTCAGATCTATAATGTGACATTGGGCAAAAATTGGTTGAAAAACCACATGGCCATTTGTGATTATGGCTTGGACATCTTGAGACTGCCGAAATCGCGGCCCATCAGGATGGGAATTTCTGCTCCTTATAACAGCAACATTTTCCCAAGCTTCAAAGATGTTATAAATCATAAGTCTAAAAAGTCCACAAGGCACCATTCTCATGCAAACTTTGCTGCATCCTCTTCATGATTAAACTATATATTTTGCTGCAGCATCCAGCAATATCCTACAACCTAATGATTCTAATTTCTTCCACTGCAATTTTTCCCATCATTTTCATCCCATTTCAAAGTTTTGTTGCATTTTGCATCTTGCAACTTCTTTCTTCCATTGCAATTCAACATATTTCCAACTACTCTCACTTGTCCCGTTTCAAACTTGTGATGAATCCTCAGTAGTGAAATATGCTACATCCCATAATTCTTTCTTCCGTTACAAATTTCCCACAACTCTCAATTGTCCCATTCAAACTTTTGATGCATCCTCAATATTGAATTGTGTTGTGTATGTCATCTTGCAACAACACAATTTTTTCTTCAGTCACAAATCCTAAAATCTTCCCTCAAGCACAAAGGCTCACAGCTTGAATGTGACTTGACTGGGGAATGACATACATAGGTAAAACACACACACACACCATACCTTTTGTAATTGGTTTTTAATGATTTTTTAAACCTTAATGATTTAGCATTGAAATGGATGTGGTCCAAATTTGAATATTTTCAATTTTATGCAATTTGAAAATAAACCCCATTTGATATATTATATTTATGTTGTGGTGAACTTTAGTTATGTGCAATAAGTTGCTTTGATTCATCGTATTGAGTTGATGTGGGATGTGAACAAGTAATGAATTCTTATATTTTATTCAAGTGACATAGTTTGAAGCATGGAGGTTCTTGGTCATAATAAGTCAATTTTAAGGAATGTGGTTAAGGTGTGCATCCTAATGGAGGATGTGGAAACGTAGATGTTGATCACATATTTGTACCTTCTTTCTTTGGTTACATTCATGCAATAGCAATCATTATTGCATTAGTAAATGTAACACCTACACAACACAACAAACTAGGTCTAGTATTAACCTTGTGATCAAAGCTCACTAAGTGTTATACTTTCATTTGCATCATGAATGGTAAGAGTATGTTACCATGTGTTTGTATTGGCTTGATTACCTTCCTTGATGGTTATACACAAATGTAGTGATGTTCAATTGTTTCATGGGGATTGCATGAAATGAGATCAAAAGGAAGAACATCCCTAATTTCGTGAGTTTTGTGATTTATTTTTCTTTTTAATCATTCTCCTCAAGATTTTCCTCCATTTCTACCACTTTAATCTCTATCTCTTCATCAACCTCTTCCTTTTAGTCATTGTCATGATACTTGTCAATTTTCACCAATATGCATATCTTTAAATCACTTATTCATCACAATAGTTGAAAACGAGCATAGATGGGATTTCCATAGCTAGAAATAAACCACAATTTTTCTGCATTATATGTATTCATTTTTAGAAAATGGGGAAACATTGTTACAAGATGGGAGGTTTCAATTAGTTTTGCATCAACCTAATAGGGATCTATAGTTTGATGAGCATATCAAATGAATTCTTAATAAAAAGTACATTAATAATTTTTTTGCATTCAACATGCCCATAATAGCATTCATGATTGATGAACATGAATATTCATTATGCATCAAAATAAAACAAACAATCTACATGTCAAGGCATTAAAAAATATATTCAACAATACCTTAAATAAGCTTTAGATAGCACAAAATGTAAATGTTTTTTGGTTCCCAAAACTAAAAGCACACATTGAACATGCAAAATTACAACTAATTATGTATTTCCTGATTATATCACAATATAATTGATGTCAATTATTGTATTTCCATCAACAAGTAATTAGAACTAGTATATGAGGATTTTTTGGAATCCTTCATAGGGTCGTTCATGAACCATTTCAAAGACAATTTCAAAAATAACTACCTCATTTTCAAGCCTAACCACTTCATTTCTTTCTTAATAACTACTTTTTTTTCCTATTAACTTTCTCAATAAGTATCTCCCATCTTTCCTAATAACTACTTTCATTTTATAACTACCTCATTCTTTTCCCCTATCCATCAACATGGATATGAAAAACTAAATTAACACGTGTTTTCTCATGTCCATGAAATGTATGTTAATTTAAATTAAAATTGACATTCACATAAATAATGATAAATTATTGAAAGCCATATGAAAACATAAGAAAAAAATAAAATAGTTAATCATCAATGGTAATGTGCAATAATGTAGAGCTCAAATACGTAATTAAATTTGTCCATTATCACTCTAAGAAAAATGTCAATTTGTAATTGTAATTTGCAACTATAAACAAGTTTTGATGAACATATGTGACTAAAAATCCTTTAATGGCATAAGTGAGGTCGCATACAACTATTAGTTGCAAATGATGACTCACTATGATGTAAACAAATTACATATGGATGATATATGCGGTCAACATATATGGTCTCATCCATTGACCATTTGTATGTAATTTGCATTTAGTTCTCATTTTTGCAACAAAAATATAGCCCATTCACATTTTGGCACTTGGTGCAATCAAAATTTAACATTTGGCATAATCAAAATATGCCAATTAGCATTTTTAAAAAAATAAATATTCAATTTAGGTAAATTAGTGGGTAGGTGGGTAGGTAGGTACATCAATGGGTGGGTAGGTAAGTGTGTGGGTGGGTGGTAGGTGGGTAGGTAGGTACATTGGTAGGTAGGGATAAGGTGGGTAAGTAAAATTTTTTATTTAATTTAATTTCTAGGGCCAAGCCTTTTGTTGGCTCATCCCAAATATCATGTTATTTTCAATGTTGTTAATATGTTTTCAATGTTTAAAGTGCATCTTCTTATGTAGTTTAATAGATTGAAATGAAAGACAAAAAGATAGGGGATAGATTTTATAATCATAACCTAGTCACAAACTAATTTGCAACTACAAAAATTATCCCGTCTCTTTTGTCTTTTTCTCCAATGTTGCAAACTATATAACTAAATGTGCACACAATAAAACTTTTGATCACAAATTATAAAAAGATCCTCGTAAAAAACCAACCTACCTACATATGCCTTACTTACCTACTTATTTGTCTACCTATTATAAGCCTATTTTATTAACTATCTACCTAGCTAGCTAGCTATCTATCTAGATACCTACCTACCCACCTAACTTATTGACTTACCTTTCTAATGTACTAATATAATTAACATAAGAAAAATACATAATTAACTTAATTAACTTAAAGTAGTACCTACCAACAAATACCTAACCACACCCACTACCTATTAACTTAATTTACTACCTACTAATTGACTTAGATTATTAGTTTAAGTAACCTATGTTGCACCTAGGCTAAAAGCTCACATGGCATTTATGTTTAAAACTAGGTTAAACTTGAACTCAATATTGGTTAAATTAAAATTTGGTTAAACTCAACATTATTTAACATTGGCTAAACTACAATATGGCAAAACATTGGTTGAACTCAAATTTGGCTAAAAACCAAATATTGGTTAACCTCAAATTTGACTAAACTTTAATTAAACTCATATTTAACTAAACCTTGGCTAAACTCATATTTGGCAAAAACCTTGGCAAAATTGATATTTGACAAAACCTTGGTTAGATTCCAATTTGGCTACACTTGGTTAAATTCAAATTTAACAAAACTTTGGCAAAACCCAAATTTTGGTTAAATATTGGCTAAATTCATATTTGACAAAATATTGGTTAAATTCAAATTTGGTAAAAACCTTGGCAAAACCCAAATTTTGACTAAATTTTGGTTAAATTCATATTTGACAAACCTTGGCTAAACATTGCTTAAATTTAAATTTGGCAAAACCCAAAATTTGGCTAAATATTAGTTAACCTCATATTTGGCAAAACTTAGGCAAAACCCAAATTTTGGTTAAATTTTGGTTAAATTCATATTTGGCAAAACCTTGGTTAAACTCATATTTTGGTTAAACATTGGTGAAACTCAAATTTGGCAAAACCTTAGCAAAACTCATATTTTGGTTAACCATTGGTTAAATTCAAATTTGGCAAAACCTTGGCAAACCTTAATTTTCGGCTAAATATTGGCTAAATTCATATTCTTGCTAAACATTGGCAAAACTAAAATTTGGCAAAACATTAGCAAAACCCATTTTTGGTTAAATATTAGCTAAATTCATATTTTGGCTAAACATCAGCAAAAAAAAATGGTAAAACCTTAGCAGAATCCATTGTTTGGCTAAATATTGGTTAAATTCATATTTTGGCTAAACATTAGGAAACCTTTTTTTGGGCTAAATATTAGCTAAATTCATATTTTGGCAAAACACAAATTTGGTAAAACCTGGGCAAAACCCATTTTTTGGTTAAATGTTGGTTAAATTCATGTTTTGGCTTAACATTGGTTTAAAAACCTTGGCAAACCCAAATTTTGGTTAAATATTTGTTAAACTCATATTTGGCAAAATTTTGGCTAAATTCATATTTTGGCTAAACATTGGCTAAACTCAAATTTGGTGAAACCTTGGAAAACCTAAATTTTGACTAAATTCATAATTGGCAAAACCTTGGCCAAACTCATATTTTGGCTAAACATTGGTTAAACTCAATTTTGGCAAAACTTTGGCATTATTCAAAATTTGGATAAATTTGTATGTTAACTAAACATTAATTAATCTCAAATTTGGTTAAACCTTGGCAAAACCCATTTTTTTGGCTAAACAATGGCTAACATCAAATTTGGCTAAACCCAAGTTAAACTCATATTTGGTTAAACTTTCGTTAAATTCATATTTTGCCAAACCTTTGTTAAATGAAACATTAATTAAACTCAGATTTGCTTAAATATCGGTTAAATTAAAACTTGGCAAAATTGTGGTTAAACATTTGTTAAAAAACTTTAAATTGTTTTCTAAATGGTAATTAAGCATTAGTTAAACCTCAACTAAAAATTTCTTAATTTAAAATTTGGTTAAACTTTGGTTGAATTAAAATTTTGGTTAAAAATTGGCCAAACTAAAAGGTGGTTAAAATTTGGTTAAACCTTGATTAAATTAAAATTTAGCAAAACTTGTGTTAAAAATTGGTTAAACTTCATTCAAACCTTTGTTAAAGATTGGTTAGATTAAAAGTTGGCTTAACCATGGAAAATTAAAATTTGGTTAAACATTGGTGAAATTAAAATTTATTAATATATAATAAATTTATAATGAAATATTTATTACTAATTATTAGCCATTATCAAATAATTAAAAGATATTAATGAATTTATTAATCTTATTAAACTAACTAATTTACTTGTAATTAATAATAGTTATTATCTATTAATTATAATTATAATTAATAATTAGCGTTTTTATTTTATTATGTGTGTAATCTGTTCACCAAATAATTAACCTAACTTAACTACATACATATTTACTACCTACCTATTGATGTACCTATTTAATTAACTACTTGTTAGTCTACTTAGCCCACTTACAATATATTCAAAATGTATATTTAATATGTTATGAATGTAAGATAATTTATATATATATTCAAATATATATTTCAAAACATCATAATATACATCAAAAGTATAGGTACATCATAATGAGGTAACCAAATTACAACTATTTCTGCAACTAATTTGACATAGAGGGTTCTTCTTGAATGAAAAGCTCAAAAAATTAGTCAACATGGAAAGATGAAAATTTTAGTAATCACAAATTAGTGGCATCATAATCACAATAATAGTTATAGATTGAAAAGAATGGTGAGTAGTTGTAAATTTGACAAAACATAATCACAAATGACAATTAATTATATGTAATCATAAATTCAAGATCTCTTTTAATGTTGGCTACACAATGAAAACCAAATATATGAATATAATAATTTTTACTCTTTTTTTCCCCTCACTTTTGGTGACTAAATATTTCCAAAATCATTTATTTGTTTATTTTTCTATTTTGCTTTTTGGAAAAAATTCATTGGTAAAACAAAACAATGTTTGGGCATGAAAATGATTGATGTTGGATCAAACTTTGAGGAGGTCACTCTTTGTATATGTTATGAAACATGTCAAATAAAAGGTTTTTTTTGTATGATATGAAGTAGTAGAATATTAATGAATATTTTGTTAAAATTGGGAATACTTTAAATATATTCTAAGTATATTATCATAATCCCATTCTTGACACCCTATTTACTTAAAAATGAGTTATAAATTTTATTTACAAGTTTCATTAAATTACACCTTAAACTTTTTTGCATGTCATAATTGGAAATAAATTATATATATTTCCCCCAACGTTAAACAAAAACATTTTTGGGTGGTGAAAGTGCCTAGATTTTTTCTATACATGAGTGATATTTTGGAAAGAACTCATGAGGGTGTTCATCCCAAGTAATCATAAATCATGGATTGGGAACCTAAGCAAGACACATGTATATTTTGCAATAAAGTTTTATTATTCATTGAATATGTGACACACACAATTGTTCAAAATGTGGTCAAACTTGTTTATAAGCTAATAAATTGTCCCATTTTTTAGATCACAATAGTAGTTACAAGTATGATAGACCATAGATGTGGCATAATTTACGTATAAAATATGAAGGTCATATTCAAGTATCCTAAATAGAAATAGTTTATATATTTCAAACTTTAGTAAGATGTGTGTGAATGTTTACAATGTAAAATAATGCATACCCCTAATAATGATAAACTAAAAAAAAATTCATTAAAAAAAATGTCATGTTCACCATTTTAAATATATGACATTTTCACATGATACATCAATGGGTTATTATAATACAAAAAATCAAAATTGCTTATATAATAATAGTTTTGTAAGGATTCATTTGACACTTAAATGTAGTTTTTTAAATCCCATTTCATAATGTCATAATTATGTATTTATTTCAATTTTTTTGATTGTATGTCTAGTTTATGATGATTAAATGTTAATATCTTAAATGATTTGTTAATTTTTATTTGAACAGTTGTTGGAAATAATTTAAGTGAATGTAATGTTTTAATATGAAAATATGGGAATACATTTGGGATTTTAAAATTATTTACTTTCAAATTTGGACATCTATGGTTCATAATTAGTTGTAATTTGCAAAGGAAATTCCTAAATACTTTACTAAATTAAAAAATTGGAACATCAATGGGCTTTCATTCCTAAAAATAATGGAAACTCTTTAGGACTTTCATGGATGTGATTGGGAGTTAAGAAAAACACTAAAATGTGGTAATCAAGTCCAAGTATGATTAAAGGAGCCAAAAACTATTTCGGATAGTGGTGAAAACTATGAATATTTTTACATATGTTTTTCTTTTTGACATTTTAAAATTATATTAATTATTCCAAGTTGTGCTAAATGATTAATATGAATGTTGAGGAATTCAAATTCAAATTTTATTAAATTAAATTTTGGGTTTTAGTTTTAGTAAAGGATAGTTGAATTTGAATAGGTGTTGCATCAAATTGTGATTAATTTTACCATGGACTAAGTAAGGATCCACGGTCCTTTTGTAAAATAATCCCATTGGCTCCTTTAATTGTATTTGCAACTAATCATGGGGACTTTGAGAACCTATAACATGTTTTAAATATGTGATTAAATAAAAAAGTTACAAAAGAGTATGTCAAACATAAAAATAGTTCCATAAATAACATTTAGATATAAATAATAACCAATTTGAATTGTATAATAAAAACATTCTACCATGTGTTATTATATCATGTAAATCTAATTATTTTCATAGCATTTAAATATATTGATATATTTTCACTCATGAGATTTTGATTTCTTACATTGATTAATTGAATGTTCTTCAACAAATTTGACATGTGTAGAAATAATTTATAAATAGCTAATGCTTTGATAGTGTTTGCACACACAAGACCTATTACCTATTTGAAACACATGCATTATCACATAGTTGAATTCATATATATCTTGGTTTTTTTCTTATCAAATAATATGGGCAACTTTAATAAACAATCCATATAAAAGTTGACTATATATTGTTTTGTGACAAATGCAAAAAAATGATAAATAATCAATGAAACAGATCATAATATGGACTAAGTTTTTAAGCTATATTTCATTTAAGTAATCAATGTGAAATGACCAATTCCTTTACATGACCAATATGCAAACGTATAAAATGATGATTAAAGATTTTTACATTATTTTTTTTGACATGTGCATTCCATCCAATTTTTTTCAAATAACAAACACCACCCCTATCATAATGCTATATTGGAGTAATTGCATACATTACAAATCTTGTCACAAAACTAATTCCCATATTCAAATTATATGAACTTGAACTAAAAGCAATTCTCTATGTATGGTAATCATTGAGGTCATCATAGTTTCTCCATGAACAATCACAAGTTTTTGGGCACTTCTATTTTACTTTGTTTCTTGCACTATTGGACATGAAAGCTTTTGTTTAAACAAAATATCAATGTATTTAATATGATGCAAACATTTGTAATGTGGTTGTGTGTGTAAATGGTGAACATGCAAAACCATAGTTCATCTTACAAAATGGCTTGGACGTCTAATCCACAAGGTCTCATACTTAACAAAGCCAATGACCATGATGATACAAGATGGAAGTAACAACCCACCATTTTCATCATATAATAGAGCGGCATAATAATTCCTTTAATAAATTATTTTGTTGAATATTATAAATAGGCCTATCACCCAAAAAAATGGGAGGGATCAATTTCCTCCTTGGTCATCACATCACAAATTTAACATGTGATGAATTAATAATGAAAATCGTGCAAAGTTCATCCATTATAGGTTTGTACATTTTATACATGAATATCATGTGTTGAAAACACATTTGACACATAGATAAATGTGTTGACAGATGAAATGTGAACCTATGTATGAATGAATGTCACATAGATTTTTCATCTTCTAATAAATTTGTGTGTCAAATGTGTTTTTAATGCATAATATTAATGCTTGAAACGTATGAATTATGAATGAATGAATTTTGCACAATTTCCATTATTATGTCATGAAATGCTAAGTTTGTGATACAAGGGTCATGTAAGACTTCAATACCCAAAATTACCATTCATGTCTAAAGGAATACTCCTCCTACGGAATACCTTCTACATTGTTATCGTTAAAGTTGTTGGAAGTATTGTGGGGCATATTGTCTACCTTAAAGACTAGGAAGGATGTCTTATAAGCAACCAGCTATTAACAATAAATTACATCATATGTCAATGTAGGGAAGGGGGCAACATCCAAAAGGGTGTTCAACTCCCCCTTGAACTCATTCCAGTTAGCCTCCCTCTTCCCAATCTTTTACCTCCAGCTTGGTTAATGCTTTTAACTTTAGGAAGATATGTCCCTTGAAGAGGGCATTATATTTTACTAATTGTGATTCTGCCATAGCACCTTCATGGCCTAGCACTTCCATTTAAACATTTGGTTCTATAGCTCAAACATTACCATCCTTGTAAGCAACTATGTTTTAGCACCTAGGTGGGCTACCTTTTTCAATGATTGATGTAGACCTTGTAACATGACATCCTCATTGTGATCCTACTACGTTATTGTTCTACCTTGTTAATACCCAAAAGTAAAAACCTCATCACTTAATTCACTCAACCTATCAAGGAATGTTTCCTTATTTATCTACATTCTCCATCTTTAATTTTTTTTCTAGAAGGTCATTATCTTGTAATTCATCTTGAAGCCCTCCCTAATTTAAATGTCAACTACCTCATGAAGGTTGTTGTTATCAATCTTCAACTCATCCATTCGGGCTTGCAATAACATTACCTCTTGGCGCTTGTGCTCTAGTATTGTGATTACATCACCCTTCTAGTCCAACCAACAAGTAAGTTCTTCATTTTCCCCCCCTTCCTCATTGAGGTGTTTCTCTAGGTCAACTACCCTTTCCAAATGTAGTTAGGCAACTTATTCAACCTATTGCTACCTTCTCCTTATCTAATGTTTCCATATGTTCCACTACCACCTCCAAACCTATTGCCCTTTGTTCTACTATCCTCATTTAGTTTTGAGGTCAAAAATGGTTTTTGTTATTGTCATGGACCTTTTCTTACTATCACTTAGTTTGGAAATGGGCATTAGCCCCCTATTGACAATAAGGGGTTCATCTTCACCTAGTAGTTTAATCATATGGATAGATTATTAGGAAGGGGTAAAGGAATGTTTTCTATACATTCTACCTCCCCTAATCATAATTTTCCCTAAGGTTGTGGACCTTTCATCTACCCTCACCATTTGTTGCCTTTTTGTGGGCCTATAAAGGCTATTTTCTATTGACTAACCGCCCTTTCCCCAAAAGATGGCTTTAATCCACCCCTCGTAAAATGGGTAGGAGGCACAATAGGTTGATGTTTTGAGATTGCCCCTCCATTTGCTCCTTAAATATTGCAGGGAAAGTTGAACCCTCAATTTATTATGATACATCCCCTTCCTTTCCTATCATAACTTGTTGAATGACAACAAGTTCTTATTATTCCATTCTCACCTACTAGGCCACAACAAGTCCCTCCCAAGCTGATTATACCTTGAACTTTACCTCCTAAAAAATCATCCAAATGAATTTCATTGGGGTCAGTTTGGGTAGATTTTACCCTCTATTGTGTTGCGCAAAGGAGTGAAGGTTTCATGTTTCTACTATGGGGGTAGAGGCAAGCTATGGTGGCTCTAAAGTGGCAAGAGTCTTAGTCCCAAGAGTCCATATAAATAAAAACATTAACACTACAATGGAAAAAAATGTTAAAAACCAATGTTGAATGGGCCTTATGTAGTGATTAATCAATTAATAAAGTCCATATGAAAGGCTACCCATCCAGAAAACTCTTTATTATACATCTTAGCGGGAAAAAAATATCAATCCAACAAAAAATGACCAAGATTGGGACTTTTGAAAATAAGGCCCAAATTTAGTAATTAAAAAATCCATAGTTTGTTGGTTAAAGATTCTATTGTATTTTTTTTCAATCCATATTTTTTCCCCATCATGTATCATATATTGAGTCCCTATAACAAATATTGAAATGAAATCATAACAAAAAAATGCATCTGAATGTTAATACAAAACCCAGATCATAATCCATATGTCCACTTTAAAAGTCCATTATTATATGATTAATATATGTTTATTGAATTTCACCCTTTAATAATAATAATTATTCAAGTTGGCAATTTTAATCCATAAGTATTTTTGTCAAATTGATGATTTTATAATGCGTTTGTGGCATTTAAATATAATACACTCTATAGAAAATCCATAAGGACGCAAAAAATGAACCACTATAGCTTTCATCTACCCATGGGTGAGGGCATGGTAGCCTTGAAGCCCTACCATCCTATCTCAAAACCTCAATGGGGCTCTCATCATTTGAATCACTATCCATGGTGAAGATTTTCATTCTAGGCGGAATTGAACCCGTTACTTGTTATTCAATGAAGTTTACATCTACCTACCCCTTAGCTTGGGGGAATCTGATACCTCTTGCTATTGATTTGAGGGGGGAATGCACCTAATTATCTTGTTGCACCCTCCTACCTACTATTGTTGCCCTGGGAAGAACTGATACTTGAACTACTTGATGGTTGATACACTACTACATAACCATAGTTTGTATGCTACTAACATCATGACTAACGTCAAAAGTAGCAATGTCCAAATTATGATTAAAAATACTAGCATTATAGTCAATTAGACAATATGTTGCACACATGATAAATGTGGGTGCCCATGTTGATTTGTTTATGTTGATTAATACAACTAACACAACTAGAATAAGTCATGAAGTATGACACACATGATTATACTGTTACTTTTTAATGATGTATATAGGACATTTGGAAACCTAGTGCATGTGTGCCTTGTTGTAGATTCATTTGTAATTGACTTCAATTCTTGACTATTTATCCTTACTAAGAAATGTAATTATATGCCTTTGCATGTTATTACTATGATAGCCTACCATTATTGTAAGGTTCTTTACAATTAGAAAGTTGAATTGGGAGTTGGTGGAACATGTTCAAGATCATGTCATGGACTCTAACAAGAAGTGGAGAAGGAATGCATATGTTTGGACCCAAGCTTGCACCTCCCCAATGTTTTTCAAAGCTAGCTACATGTAAACTTTTGTTTTGCAACCACTTAGCAAATATTATATTCGTTGATGCATCAAGATTACTAATTTGCAATGCTTCTAGCCCATGTTTGATTTGGAGTTAACATTATCATTTTCAGTCAAACTAGTAACAAGGTTTCCCATTGGCATTTTAGTAATTAGTTCAATATATGTCTTTGTGTCTATAAAAGGACATGATAGAGACTAACCTTTGATTAAAAATCAACTACAAGGAATTTGCATGTTAACGACTGGTTTTTTTGACTGTTGACATGTGTCATTACTTAGGCTAGACTTAAAAGTTTATTTTAAGTTATTAGGTAGGCCACTTAGTCTACCTAGTAGGCTATGAAAGCAAAGAATATTCGACCAACTTACCACCATTGACCACAACCCATTTCACTTGTGACAATTGATCCTTGGACCACAAGAATGGAAATTAACTCCTTTACCACCAAACCACCTCACCTTTTGTGACAATATGGCTATGTGCATTCTATTTACCTTATTTGATTCAAAACATTATACAAAACATCATTTGATATCTTATTGATAATTTGTCCAAATGGCAAGATTTAAAGTGTAATCTTAAATTTTTTTCAATAATGTACACAACTATGTATTTTTTCTTTCAAAAATGTAAACTAAATTGAAAAGAAAAATACTTTAAGTTTTTTATTGAATACCATTTCAATGACCATTCCTTGGAAAATTTTACGTATCATAATTTTAATAATATAATTTAATTGATGTGTGATATATAATTTATTCACATATAATATCTATAAATCGATATAAATAATTTTTAATATAAATATAATATAATATCTTATATTAATTATACAAATTCTGATGTAAAAGATTAAATGTTAGATTTTAATTTCTAATTAATGCCATATAATTAATTATTTTATGGAACTATTTTTTTTATACTATATTTATAACATATTAAGATTTAATGTAAAATTATGATTAAAAAAAACGTGTTAAAACATATTATATATATTTCACATTTCAAACCTCTATTTGATTTTTAAAGTTAATTTTTTTTTTCTTGTAATATATTATAATTTTACCCAAAAAATTTAATAGATATATGATATATAACTTAGTCGCATATAAGGTTTATAAACGGATCATAAATCAACCCTACTACCTAGCTTAATATCTAGACTAATTACATAATCTACCTAGTTTAGTAATTAGTTTATTAAAAAACATATCACATATTAATTACCCCTAATATTTATTACTTAACCCATGTACATACTTCCTACAATATATCCTACTTAATTTCTACCTATTATCTAGCTTAATTTATAAATAGACTAATTGCATAGCCTAACATTATTTCATTCAACACAATAAAACACCTACTAATAATTATCTTATTTATATACTAGTATCCAAAACCTACTACCTATTACCTAGCCTACCTAATTAATTAACTAATTAAAAAACACCATGATATATCCACATGATAAAATTTAATGTTAGAAATTCCAAATAATCATCCATATTTACCATTGCGATGGGTCATCTAAAGTTTCACAAAATTCCCAAACCCTATTACACATTTAATGGTTAGTTCATTCAAAAAAGCTAAGGAAAAAAGTTAGACCACGAAATCCAACAACTTTATTGGCCAATTCATTTTTTTTACGTTTAATTTCATGTACATTTGTAATTAGGATTTATAGTCACAATTGAAGTTGAATAAGATGCCACATGGTGTCTAGTGGCCTATGAACCACATTTCAAGTTGCAAAAAAAATCACATTTTCATCTATTTTGTAATGCCATTAAAAATAGATGATATACATCCATTTTTCATCATCACTTTCATCCAAACTAACATTAGTTGCAAGTCATAGTTGCATATGCAACTACAAACCAATTTTTAGTTGTTCTTACGGCTACAAGTCATTTTTACCATGGTGCCACAAAGGATAGTCGCATCAATAATAATAAAAAATGGTTGATTTGGACATAAGTCACAAATGTTTGGGTTAGTATGGACATAGTTCCTTGTAGTGAAATCAAACAAAAATTTCAAAAAGATTCTTTTCAAATTTTTGGGATTATTCTTAAAAATCTACAACACATATATTAATAGTTGCCAATTAATTGCAAAAAAATTCCATTATCATAAAAATCACATGTGTTAATGTTATTTTAAATATGTGATGTGTACATGTAGTATTTGTTAAAGCAATTGAAAGATGTTCCATAATAGGCTTCATATGCTTTCATGTATTGCATTTCCATTCAAAGGACGTGAAAGATTGGTAGATTTGATGTTCTTACTATTTCTCCCCCTTTATTTCTCATTTATTTTAGGGTTTCTATGCTGAATATAATTTCAAAAAGTAACAAAATGAAGATTTAGTATGTTGGACAAAAAGGAACATGAAGAACTTGACAACCCTTGTCATTTGGAAGAAGTTGAAGAAAAGGTTTGGAGGAAGATGGTGCAAAACTTTGGATGTTTTCAGGTATCTAGTTACTAAATGTTTTACATTGTTTCTTCTTACTTGTTATAATGTTAGCATTGAATGGTAACAATAGTTTTGTTTTCCAATTCTATTGTGGGCAAAATACATCAAATTTAATTTTCTTGTCAATGAAGATGAATATTTAAAAATGTGAAAAATGAGGCTATGTGTTGGTTCAAGCAACCATGGACACAACACATATCGTCTTTGGATATCAACTCATTTTGAATTGAATTACAAACTTATTTTCAGTGTATAAAAAGCCCATCCATCAACAAAGAAGTGTGTGTTGCACATCATTCTTGTTTCATGACCTAAATACTCATCTTAAGAAATTAGATTGTAATCCAATGAAAAAATGTATTGAAATGTTTATAGGGGAAAGCATGGAAAGAACTTAGGAACAAAGCAAGTAAAGAAAAAACAAATCCATTTCAAGGACCAAATGGTGTGGAGCCTTTGGAGATATTTGTACCTATGGAACACCCCCTTGAACCTTTTGATTATGGGCCATCTATTTGGTGCCCTCGACCTGAACAATCTATCATACATGTAAAATTGTTTATTGTCATCTAACTTTATTTGTTTCATATGTTTTGTTCCTTTCAAGCTTGATAGAAGTTGAACTAATCATTATAAAGCTTGGTTCATTATATTGGTTTTTTGGTCTTTAGGATGGGAAAATATGGAAGGAGAGGCTACAAAGTATTCGGCAAAAAGGTGAAAATGATAATGTGAATATTGTGCTTGAACATAACATTCACCATCCCAACAATGTTTTATTTCAAAGAGAACGTGATATATCCATCAAAGACAACTTGTCATCAAAAGAGCTTTCAATTGCACATGCATTGAAGAAAACATCATCCAAGTCATTTGCCTCGTCTTCTCATTTATAGGTCAAACATCTTTACAAGGGACTTTCTAATCTCTAAATGCCATGCATTGTTATTATAATTTTTTGTTTTGTTTGTTTGTTTCAAATGTAGTTCCCAAACTTAGTTTAATATCAATTCCATTCTTATTTAATTTCACAACTAACATGTATCATGTGTAAGGTACATTTGCCTTTGAAATGCTTCAAAAAGGTAAAAGATGCTTAAAACATTCACATGAAAGTACCAAGACCAACAATCGTACCATCCACCCTTTAAGTGCTTCGAAATTATCAAATGCACTAGAAAATCCAATGAAAGTATTATTGAAAGGAATGATACCTTCGAGTATTGAATTTCAAATGCACAAAAACTCATAGAAAAATTCAAAATGTACCAAAAACATGAGTGCCTTAAATCATGTTGTACCAATCAATTTGTCCAAAAAAATTCATTTTCATTTTATGTAATTGACGTTGGTGAACTACCAAATTTTTATAGAAACATTAAAGCATATAATCTTTACTAATAATCCAAATAACTTCCCATTATAATAAAATAAAATAAATAAATTAGTCAAATCAAAGCTCAAAGAGAAAAATGAAGTCCATCATGGAAATGGAACTTGAATTTGTAGCAATGTTTTTGAAAAACTCACCATTAGGCATCATGTAAGAGATGCAAAAATAGAATATGAATCTTAATTTTACATTAGAAAAGATTGTATAAATAATGAACATCTACATTGGTTTCATTGTCAAAGTTCCATGGGGTGCAATTGACAAAGAACTAAGATTAAGGTTGGCTAAAAGCAAACATAACATAAAATAAATAGGAAGGAGTTTTCCAACAAATTGAAATGACTAGGCAACCAATTTTAATGGAACTTTTGATTACACCAATGTCATAATGATGTACCAAATAGTCCTCCAAATAAAGCTTGATGATAGTCACATATTACTTTTTTGTTGTCTTTTTTTTATTTTTATAATCATGTTTAATGTAGTTTTTTCGGTTGTATTTTGCATTGCACATGTACTACATTTTTGGTTATAGTTGCATTATTTATATTTACAATCTACTCCAACACCTACAAGTATGCAATAAAAAATATAACAAGTAAAGAAGAAAATATGTCCTCACCATGAATTTACTCTACATGTTTTTGGTCACATGCATCAAATTTTCTATTGAATGCACTTTATGTTTGGTTTCATGTCTTATATTTTAGGTTTCATGCTAAAAAAATCACTATTTTATTTTTAAAATTTAGTTGCATGGAATAAATTTTTAATATGTATTAATTCTCAAAACTTTTTTTGGGTGCACATTAAAATATATTTTTATTCATCTATTTATATTTCAAATTTCTGATTTTTTAATTGCATGTTAAAACTTATTTTTTATTTATTCTAATCCTATTTCATTGTATGCATTTTTAATTTTACTCATTTACACAATAGTTTGGTCACATCCTATAACTAGTTTTTTACTTCTTATGTTGTCAAATCAATGGGAAGAGATGAGTTAATGATGTTTAAATTGTGAAATCCAATAGCAATGCATTGTCGTTATAAATTCACCCTTGAATCATGGCACTTTAAGTGGACATATTGTGATTTGAAAGACCAAAGAATGTTTACAACTCATTTGGGTGATAAGCTTGGAACACATTAGTAACAATCTCATATCAATACCAAACCAACAAGATGAATTTTGCAATATTGTTTTTAAACCATTTGTATAAGTAGTGGGATTGTAGGTCAAAGAAGCTAAATCAAGATTTAGAGGGATGATAGATCCTTCTCACCACAAGTCCAAGATTAATAGTTCCTTTCACATAGTTGCACATTTCACCATAATGTGGAGATTGGAATTCATTAAAATTTAAATGTTAAATGAGGCAATGATGGTGAAGGTTTCCCCATCATGGTCAAGATGGAGATCAAAGCAATGGTGCAATTTCAAATTTGAAGACTTGTTCATAATCACATTAAAAATAATTACATGAATGTAGACAATATGTTGCTCCAATGCCTCATTCAAATTCAATATTCTTGGTATTTTCTATGTGTTAAAAACAAGTGTTGGATTGTTGTATTTATGGGATGTCAATCTATTGATTCCTCACAATGATAATAATCATTTGCACTTCTTTGGCCTTGGTAAGTTTGGACCATTGATATCTCACCACTTTATTGGTAATTGATTTTAAATTTAAAGTAGTGGTGATATTGCAAGTCAAAGAAGGTGAATTTGACTCAAATGTTTGGATTTCAAACATAAGGAGATGGAGGACACACTTTAGCTTTAGGACCAACAAAACCCCCAATATGGGATGGCCACAATTGCATTAAAGGATTATATAAGTGGATTTTTTTCCATGGAATAGAAAACTTGCGAGATATGGTAAGATTGGGTAAACATGAGAAAGTGATTGAACTTTTATAATAAAATAAGTGAAGCATGGCTCATAATAATTACATGTTTGTTTTGGTGTTCAATGCATGAAAATCACAACCCAATTTAATTTTTTAATAGGTTTGTTGCAATTAACAAAACATGTAAATCATAGGAAAGTAGGTACAAGTTGTAGGTTATCTAATAGGTAGTTGTAAATATGTAATATCACAAGCAAGTGAAAATCAAACATGCTAATTTTGCTTGTGGATGGTTACCAATGTGGCAAAATAACAAAATTGAAAAAAATAAAAATCATTGTGAAGTTTTTGAAAATAATCAATTATGGGGGGAAACATGATCAAGTAGACATTGGTTGATCCTTGCACATTCTAAAAAAGAAATAATTGAAAGCAATTTCAACATTTGAATTTTTTCCCACCAACAATTCACACCCTAGGGTTTGAAAATCTCCTAGGCATAGGGGGGGGGGAGCATAAGCCCATCTTCTAGGGTCAAAAACAAGCACTTGATAAA
>Ga0209208_10004341_pt1 | contig 20143 bp, 13 predicted proteins | sample S1TSphfallax_3_FD_187694 | JGI IMG/M metagenome (GOLD analysis project Ga0209208, IMG submission 187694) | Host-associated microbial communities from peat moss isolated from Minnesota, USA - S1T2_Fd - Sphagnum fallax MG (SPAdes) (version 2) | ecosystem: Host-associated > Plants > Peat moss >...
AACGTCTGGATGATCCGGTGGTTGATGTTGCTCACCCGGCCCAGGATGTTCACCGTGCCCACCGAGTCGCCGTCCTTGGTCGTATAGGTGATGTCGCCGTTGCGGATCTGCAGCGTCAGCGGCACCATCACGGTGTCGTTGGTCAGCTTCACGTAGTCGGTGCGTACGTCGAACAGGAACGGCGGCCCGTTCAGGATCTTCGCCGAGCTCAGGAACTGGTCCAGGTCCGCGAACTTCACCGGCGGCGGCGCAAACAGCTTGGCAAACTGGTCGATCCGGTCGAACTCATGGCTCTGGTTCATGGCGGAGAGCGGGCCGTTGCCCAGCTGCTCCAGGCCGCTGGTCATGCGGTCGGCCTTGGTGGAAAGCCCCTGCTGCTCATAGAGCGTCTCGCCCGCGCCCGGAACGTGCTTCAGAGCGTCCTTCTCGGAGCGGTCGATGGTCGCGTGATAGTCCCCGCACATGCAGGTGTCCACAAACTCGATGTCGATGTTGTCGCCCACCCCGGCCAGGTACCGGTAGTGCCATATCTCGAACGGATAGGTCGACGTATTGCCGCCGCCCTCTTCCATCGGCCGGTCGTAGCTGCCGCCCGAGGGGTGGGAGTCGATCGAATCCGGCTTGCCGTAAGCGATGTAGATGTGACCGCGGTCGGTCAGCCAGCCCGGCTTGCCCGCGGCGAAGTGCTCATTGGCGTAGGCGATGCGCGCGTAGTGCTCATCGCGGAACTCGTTCTCGCTGGAGTCCGGGTTGGGGTTGCGCCGCAGCCAGAACTGCTCGATGAACTGGTCGCGCTCCTCATCGTTGGCCAGGCTCTTGAAGGCCTTGGTCTCCTGGTCGGTGATGATCCAGCGCACGTCCTCGTCCAGCCACTTCTTGTACTCGCCCTTCAGCTCGGCGACGGTGGCCTTGCGCCGGTCGCGCTCCTCGCGGTCGCTCAGCCGCCGCTTCAGCGGGTCGGGCTTCTCCACCGTCGGCGGATTCTTCACCACCCCGCCACCGTCCTGCACCGCCGGGGTCTCCGGCGTTACCTGTGCGGCCGGGGTCTGCGGCGGCGTCTGCGTGGACGGGGTCTGGGCCGCCGCCACGCCCGCGAGGACCGCAAACGCCAGTGTGTATCCGATTGGATTGAGTTTCATGATGGGCCGGAGCTCCTGTTGCAAGACTGTTTCATTCTATGCCCGCAAGCCGCGCCGCACAAGGCTCCGAAGCGCCTGCGCCCAGGCAGCAAGGCAGACAATCACCCGGGGCTTTAGCTGTGGTGTCTCAACAGGTTGTTGTCATCGAGCCTGGATCGGCTGATTGGTGGCATTTGTCCAAGGCTAGCATGTGGTCTGTGCCAGTTGTACTGATGAGTCCAAGGCTGCAGATGGTCGAGTCGCTGGGCTGAGGTCTCGTAGCGTCTGGCGTAGGCCCACTCCCGGAGAGCGGTTTGTATGAAGCGCTCGGCCTTGCCGTTGGTCTGCGGACGGTAAGGCCTGGTGCGTTGGTGACGGATGTTTAAGGCGGTGCAGGCACCTCCGAACTGAAGGCGGTAGAAGCATGGGCCGTTGTCGGTGAGCACACCACGCACCCGGACGCCGAAGCTCTGGAACCAGGCTGTGGCGCGCTGGAGGAAGTCGATCGACGAGACTGCTTTTTCGTTGGGATACATCGCCGTGTAAGCCAGCCGCGAGTGGTCGTCGATGGCGACGTAGAGGAACTCCCAGCCAGCGCCTCGAGTCTCGTCGCGTGGGTCTCCGGTGATGCGATGGCCTGCTTTTACGATGCGCGCCAGCTTCTTGATGTCGATGTGCAGCAGGTCGCCTGGATGCTCGTGTTCATATCGCACGATGGGCTCTGCGGGTTCCAGCATCGTCATCTTATTCAGCTTCAGCCGGGTCAGGATGCGGCTGACCGTGGCCCGACTGAGGCCAGTGGCCTGCGCGATCCGCACACCCGTCCATCGCTCGCGTCGCAACTGCTCTACCCGTGCTACCTGCTCGGATGAAGTAGCCTGACGCAGCCGCTGGGGACGGGAGCTGCGGTCCGAAAGAGACGCCACACCGCCCTCGCGATACCGCCTGACCCACTTGCCCGCGCTCTGCCGGCTGAGTCCGTGCTCGGCTGCCGCCTCGCACAGACTCAGCCGGCCCTCCACTACACTCTTGGCTAAAACCTCTCGACCACGCACCGTCAACCGGGCATGATAGTGATAGTCCATCTGACCTCCGAAAAACTGCTTGCTCGTCACAATCAGCTTCTTCGTTCTCGGTCAGATGGACAACAACCTATTGAAACTTCACATTTAGCCGCTGAGGGAATGTTCGGGACATCACCAGATCTTCCCTCGCGCACTACTTATACGGGCAGTGGCGGCAGTCGGAGTTGCAGCAGTAGCCGCGGCGCAGATGATAGGTGGCGGTGAAGACCAGCCAGGGCCCGTCCATGTAGAAGTCTTCGGGGCGCAGCGGCTCGGCGGCGGGCGCGGCCTCGCCGGGCGCGGGCGTGGGGGGGTGCGGCGCGGGCTTGTCGTTCGTGTCTTTCATGAGAACAGCCCTGTCTGGTTGCTGAGCGTCGCCATCGGGCGCGCGGGCAACGCCTCGGCGCGGACGATCTCGGCGATGCTGCGGGTGCGCGTCCGGCGCGGCAACGCAGGCGCGGCCGCCGGGTCCGCTTCTGGCAAAACCACGCTGCCCTCGCGATAGACGACCTCGCGGCCCGGCACGGCGGGCACGCGCTCGCCGGGCACGAGGATGCCGGCGAGGTTGAGCGGGTCAGCCGCGGCGACGGCGATGGGCTCCGGCGAGGGGGCGCGTTTGCGAATGGCGCGAAGTCCCTCCACCGCCTCGGGCAGAGCGAACTGCTCGCCGAAGGCGCCGGCGACGAAGCGGCCGCCGCGCAGCTCGCCGCGTGCCTCCAGCCGGCGCAGGATGGGCACGAGGTCGCGCCACTTCGGCGCGTTGGACTCACGCGCCAGCAGCTCGCGGAAGAGCACGCCGTAGCGGCAGAGCAGGAGGCGCGCGTGGGCGTCGAGCGCGGCGTCGTGTTGTTTGGCGGCGGCGATGGCGTTCGCGGACCCCACCCTTTCCGACAAAACAGGAAAGGATGGGCCACCCAAAGCTTGGGTGGTTGGTTCGCCTAGCAACGACCAGCGGCCGGCCGTCGTGCGCGCGGCGGCGCGCTTGCGCAGGCCCACCGCGGGCGTCTGTGCGAGGGCCGCCGAGCGGCGGCGCGGGTCCATCATCGAACGCAGCGGGTCGAAGCCGTCGGCGGAGGCGAGCCCCGCGGTCGCCAGCTCCCACAGCGCGGTCGCCGTCTGTTGCTTGCTCAGGCCGGAGAGCCGTTGCAGGTCGGCGGCAAAGGCCGCACCCTGCCGCGCCAGCAGCGCGCGCAGGCGCTGCGCCTCGGCGGAGAGTGCGTGCGCCAGCGCCGCCGCATCGACCGACTTCGCGGCGAGCGCGGCGTGCAGCCACTCGGCCGACTCGCGCAGGAAGAAGGTGATCGGCGCGGCGTTGGTGGGAACCACGCGGCGCGGCGCAGAGGCCTCGGCCGCACTCCACGCCGGATGCGGCGAGAGCCGGCCCCAGCCAACCACACCGGCGAGGCAAAGATTGTCCAGCCACTGCGGGTCGTAGTGGGCGACGCGGCGCGGCAGCAGCGAGCGCTCCCACTCGACCGCCGGGGCCTCGAAGCCTTCGAGCTGTTCGATGGCCGCGAGCACAGCCTCCTCGCCGGTGGCCTGCGTGCCGGGCGCGAGGTGGTGCCAGTCCAGCAGCCAGCGCAGGAACACCGTGGCCGTGACCGGCTCAACCTGCTTGCGCAGCGTGCCCAGCGTGAGCCGATGGATGCGCTGCAGGATGCGGCGCTCGCACCATTCGATCTGCGTGGGTTGGTCCTGTGTGGGCGCCGGCAGCTCGAAGACGCCGCGCAGGGCGAGGCCCTGCATCTCCATGGCGAGCAGCGCCCGATGGAGCGAACTGGGATGCAGATGCGCGATCGCGCCGAGTCGTTCTGCTGTGGTGGGGCCGAGCAGCTGCAACCAGCCCTGGGTGAGCGCGAGGGTGGCGGCCTCGCGGATTCCGTGCCCGGAAGCCTCCGAGTGGGTTGGCGTCACCGGCAGAGATGCAGGTCCTTCGACTCGTCGCTCCCCCACCCCAGCGAGCAAGTGCGCTCGCCGGGGACCCCGGTGCGCTCCTCGCTCAGGATGACAAATCTGTGGGATGGAAGCACTGGGCCAGAGCAGTGCGGCCTCGGCGAGGCGCTCTGTGGCGACCCACATCGCGATCCCGTCGCACTCGATCCGCTGTGCCCTTCCCTGCTCGGCCAGGCGCTCGAAGAAGAGCGGCCAGTGCTGCGCGCCTGGCTTGTCCGCGCCGGCTGCGGCGGCGTCAACAGCATCGAGCCACGCCAGCGGCAGCGCGACCAGCTGCAGCAGCAGGTCGTGCAGCTCATGCTCGTCGCGCAGGTCGGGCCACAGCTGCGCGCGCACTGTGGCAATAGCGTCGGCATCGAGACGGCCGGCGCCGGCGGAGACCTCAGCGGGCAGGCCCTTGCGCAGGTGTACGGCGCGGGTGCGGCGCGCGGCGGCGTCCTCACCGTCGAGGAAGGCGTAGGGCATCGCGTGGACCAGCTCATGCGCGAAGACCGAAGGCACCGGCGTGTCCACAGCCACCGTGCGGATGGCGCCGGAGGCGATGCCGCGCAGCACCTCGAGCAGTCCGTCGAGGTCCATCGCCTCGGTGAGGGTGTCCTTCATCACCTCGCGCACCAGCGGGTGGTCGGGGATCTCGATGTCGCCGGTGAGCGTCTCGGGGCAGGCGGAGGCGTGCGGGAAGACGCTGGCGAGCAGGTCGTCCGAGCGGGAGCGCTGGATCTGCGGCGCGATGCGCTTGCCCTTCGACATGCGCAGCAGCTGCAGCGAGCGGCCGGCGGCCCAGCGCCAGCGGTTCTTGAACAGCGGCGAAGGGATGCTCGCCTGTTCGAGCAGCTCCTTCGCCGTGAGCTCGGTGAGGAACTGGAAGACCTCGGCGAGCGGGAAGCTGTGCTGCTCGGCGAGCGAGATGTTGATGCCGTTGTCGGTGGCCGCGGCCTGCAGCTCGAAGTGGAAGCCGCGGCAGAAGCGTTTGCGCAGCGCCAGCCCCCAGGCCTTGTTGATGCGGCCGCCGAAGGGCGCGTGCAGGATGAGCTGCTGGCCGCCGCCCTCGTCGAAGAAGCGCTCGGCGACGAGGGTGGTCTTGGTGGGCACCGCGCCTAGCGCGGCGCGGCCGGCGACGATGTAGGCGATGAGCTGGCGCGCGGCGGAGGCGCAGAGGAAGCATTCGCGCTGGAGGAAGGCAAGGGCGTCGGCGAGCTGGGCTTGTGAGCGGCGGTGGCCTGAAATGCAGGTCTCTCCGCTGCGCAGGACGATGGGACTGTCCTGCTCCGGTCGAGATGACAAGGTTGAGGTGAGATTGGAGAAGGCGTGATTGAGGTCTGAGGGCTTTACATTGCACGTGCGGCGGTCGAGCTCCGCGCGCAGGTCGCTGACGGCGGTGGAGAGCACGGCGGTGCGCTGCGGCGCCTCGCCCTCCCAGAAAGGAATGGTGGGCGCGGCGCCGCGGGCGTCCTCCACCAGCACCTTGCCCTGCGGGTCGACGCGCTGGATGCGCCAGCTGGTGTTGCCCAGCAGCACGACGTCGCCGGGCGAGCTGTCGACCGCGAAGTGCTCGTCGAGCGTGGCGATCTGCACGTTCTCCGGCTGCAGCATCACGGCGAAGATGGAGGTGTCCGGGATGGCGCCGCCGTTGGCGATGGCGATGGCCCGCGCTCCTCGGCGGGCGTGCAGGCGGCCGTGGACGCGGTCGCGCAGCAGGTACGCGCCGTAGCGGCCGCGCGTGCTCTCGATGCCGTTGTGCAGCAGCGCGAGCAGCTCCTGGTAGCGCTCACGGGTGAGGTTGCGGTACGGCCACGCGCGGCGCAGCACATCGAACAGCGCGGCCTCGTCCCAGCTCTCCGCGCCGACGCAGGCGACGATCTGCTGCATGAGCACATCGGCCGGCTCCTCCGGCACATGCAGCCGGTCGAGCTCGCCGGCGGCCATGTTGCGCAGCAGCGCGGCCTGCTCGAGCAGGTCGTCGCGGGTGGTGGCGAAGAAGCGGCCGCGGGGCACAGCGCCACGCCAGTGGCCGGCGCGGCCCACGCGCTGCATTGCCGTCGAGACCGAGCGGGTGCTGGCGATCTGGCAGACGAGGTCGACCGAGCCGATATCGATGCCCAGCTCCAGCGAGGCCGTGGCGATGAGGATGCGGCACTGCCCGGACTTGAGCCGCTGCTCGGCGTCCAGCCGCAGCGCGCGGGAGAGCGAGCCGTGGTGCGCGGCGACGGCGTCTTCGCCGAGCGAGGGCGCGAGCCGCTCGGTGAGCTCGAAGCTGAGCTTCTCCACCAGCCGGCGCGTGTTGACGAAGACCAGCGTGGAGCGGTGTCGCTCGGCCAGCGCGGCCAGCTTGTCGTAGAGCTCGGTCCACATGGCGGTGGTGGTGAGCGAGCCGAGCTCGGCCGAGGGGACCTCGATGGCGAGGTCGAGCTGGCGGAGCCGGCCGAGCTGGACGATGGTGGCGGGGCGGCGCGGTGCCTCAGGGGCTAAAGCCCCAGTACCCCTGGGATGGCGAACGGACGGGCTGAAGCCCGTCCCCTTCAAGGCTTCCATGTGTTCCTGTTCCACGCCGGTGAGGAAGCTGGCAACGCGCTCGATTGGGTTCTGCGTGGCGGAGAGGCCGATGCGCTGCGGTGCGGCGCTGACGCCCGTGACGAAGGCCCCGGGAGCGAGGCGGTTTTCACCGCGGACCAGGGCGTCCAGCCGTTCGAGCGAGAGCGCGAGGTGCGCGCCGCGTTTGTTGCCGGCCAGCGCATGGATCTCATCGACGATCACGGTATGCACGCGGGTGAGGTTCTGGCGGCTCTTGCCGGCGGTGAGCAGGATGTAGAGCGACTCGGGCGTGGTGACCAGGATGTGCGGCGGATGGCGCAGCATCGCGGCGCGGTGTTTGGGCAGCGTGTCGCCGGTGCGCACGCCGGTGCGGATCTCCGGCCCGAGCAGGCCGCGCGCCAGCGCCAGCTGCTGGATCTCGGCGAGCGGGCCGTCGAGGTTCTTCTGCACGTCGTTGGAGAGCGCCTTGAGCGGCGAGACGTAGACCACCTGGGTGTGCGGCGCGAGCCGGCCGTCGAGCGAGGCGCGAAACAGCCGGTCGATGCAGGCGAGGAACGCGGCCAGCGTCTTGCCGGAGCCGGTGGGCGCGGAGACCAGCACCGGCTCGCCGCGCAGGACCGCCGGCCACGCGGCGAGTTGCGGCTCGGTGGGCGAGCCGAACCTGGCGAGGAACCACTCCTGCACGATGGGGTGGGCCCAGGCGAGCTCGGGGTGCGGGGGCGCGGTCTCGGCGAGGGCAGCAGCCATGCCAGATTGTAGCGCGGCGTTCGCCCCGTCTTCGCCCGGCGGCCACGCATTCCCTTGCATGGCGCATCCGGAGCCGCCGGCCCGCATACGATGGAGTGAGATCGAGCGAGACACGGAGGCAACGACGATGGAGATCAAGCGCAACGGCAGCGTGGCTTCGACCCAAGGGCCCACGGACTGGTTTACCGGCAACGTACTGGTGGAGCAGCTGTTCCAGGCGCCCGCGCCGGCGCGGGTGGCGGGCGCGCATGTGCGCTTCGAGCCCGGCGCGCGCACGGTGTGGCATACGCATCCGCTGGGGCAGACGCTGATCGTGACCTCCGGCCTGGGCTGGGTGCAGCGGCTGGGCGGGCCCATTGAGGCGGTCCGGCCGGGCGATGTGGTGTGGTTCGCGCCCGGCGAGAAGCACTGGCACGGCGCGTCGGCGACCACCGCGATGACCCACCTCGCGGTGCAGGAGGGCCTGGACGGCAAGGTGGTCGACTGGCTGGAGCCGGTGGCCGAAGAGCAGTACAGCGCCGGGCCGCAGTAGCGGGACGTGTCATCGCAGAGATGCAGGTCTCTCCACTACGCAGGACGATAGAGCCGTCCTGCTCCGGTCGAGATGAAAAGATCCAGGTAGGTAGGCGAAGACAGATCCAGGTAGATAGGCGAAGAGCGTGGCGTTTACATATTGCCGACGCCGATGTCGGCGCGGCGGGCTTCCTGATCGTCGGGGTTCAGGTAGCGCTCGATGGTGCTCTCCAGTACGCCGCGTGCGCCGAGGATGAAGTCGATGGCGTCGCGGCCCGCGCCGGCGCCCCCGGGCAGCGGGGTGATGTAGTGCGCGGCGGCTTTGACCTGCGCGCGCGCGTTGGCGGTGGCGATGGCCAGGCCGACGACGCGCAGCACCGGCAGGTCGATGATGTCGTCGCCGACGTAGGCGACCTCCTCGGCGGTGCAGTTCTCGTCCGCCAGCACCTTGTGCAGCGCTTCGAGCTTGTGCGACTGCCCCTGATAGACGTGGTCGATCTTCAGGTCGCGGGCGCGGATGGCGACCACGTGCGACTGGCGCTTGGTGATCCAGCCGATCTTCAGCCCGGCCAGCCGCGCGATGGAGACGCCCATGCCGTCGTGTGCGGAGAAGGTCTTCACCTCGACGGCGCTGGAGCCGTCGGCCGAAGGAATGATGGTGATGCCGCCGTCGGTGAGTACGCCATCGACGTCATACAGCAGCACCTTGACGCGGCGCGCGCGCAGTTCCGCGGAGAGAGACATGCTTTCCATGATAGTGGAAGGAGTAGAGGGCAAGGAGTAAGGAGTAGGCACTCAGCGTACGCGCCCCCTCTACTCCTTACTCTCTACTCCTTCCTCACTGCCTTAGCGGGCCCAGTGGCCTTCATGCCAGACGTAGCCGCCGCGGCCGGGGCCCCAGTGGCCTTCCACCCAGTGCGCGTGAGGATAGGGCGGGCGCTCATAGCGGCCCGGGACCCAGACGTAGCCGTGGCCGTCCCAGCGGTGGTAGCCGGCGTGCCAGGCCCAGTCGCGGTGCTCGGGAGGAGGCGGCGGCACCTCTTCACGTGGGCGCTCGGGCGGCGGCCCGATGCGGACGACGATCTGCGCGTTGGCGGCGAGCGCAGTGCTGAGGACGATCCCGCAAAGCGCGGCGTGGATGGCCTTCTTCATGGTGGTCTGCTTCATGGTGTTCTGCTCCTTTTTCGTTCGTGAAGCGAGTGGTTGGATGGACGTGTGCGACGCCCCGTTGCTTGTGGTTCGCGCTGCTTGTCGTTCGCGCTGCTTGTGGTTCGCGTTGCCAGTTCACTCCGCTCAAACGCGGTTCGAGGAGTGAAGTTGCGTCGCGGCCGCAAGCTGCCTCTACTTGCCGACGACGACGATCATAAAGGTTCCCGGAATCATCGGCGCGCGGCCGGGACGGCCACCGGGGGCCGCCGGCGGCGGCACCGGGCCGTACTCCGCGGTGATGAGCAAGATGTGGCCGGTCTTCGCGTCGAGCGTGCAGGTACGCGCGCGCAGCGGCGTGGCCACGGTCTGCTCCACGGCGAAGGCCGTCGGACTGGTCTCCTTGACGACGGTGAGGGTGCCATCGCCCTGCGCGCTGAAAGCCTCCAGGGTCGCGGGGTTGAAGACCGCGCCGTCGGAGCCGACGCCGGTAGGCAGCGCGTCGAGCACCTTACCGTCCTTCGCGGAGACGATGATGAGGTTCTTCTTGTCGCGGCAGCTGGCGAAGAGCACGCCGTGGGCCGCGTCGATGGCGAGGCCGGCGCAGCCGCCGCCCTTGCTGGAGACGTCGTACTTGCCGGTGAGCTTCATCGTTGCCGTGTCGACCACAGCGATGGCGTCCTTGTCCTCCAGGTCGATGTAGAGATGTCCCTTGCCGTCGAGCGCTGCCTGTTCGACCGCGCCGCCGACGTCGAGGGTGCCGAGGATTGCGCCGTCTTTGGCGTCGAGCACGGTCACGTTCGGCTGCGCGTGGGAGAGGATGTAGACGCGGTCCAGCTGCGGGTCGAGCAGATAGCCGTCGGGCGAGCCGCCGGTGTCGATGGTCTTGATGACCTTGAGGGTCTCGGAGTCGAACATGGTGACGGGCTTGCTGGTGGCGAAGCCGTGGTGGTATTTGGTGTCGATGGTCGCGCCGTGGGCGCTGACGCCGGGGATCGTGCCGACCTCGGCGAAGCTGTCGAGGTCATAGACGTGGATGACGCCGGCGGGCCCGCTGCGGGCGACGTAGAGCCGGCGCGCGGCGGAGTCGGCGTAGATGTAGTCGGAGCCACCCTCGCCGCCGACCTTCACCGTCTTGAGCACCTTGTACGGGCCGGCCTGGGCGAACGCGCCAGCAGTAAGCAGAACGAGGGTGGACGCAGCGAGGCAGTGGGCGAAGCGGGGGGCGAGACGCACAAAGGTTGGCTTCATGCGAAAGAGTATAGAGGACGCCCCGGAATGGAACCGTGAGTCGGCGATGAAATCCCTTTCATCTGGTTCCGCTCACTGCCCCGCTACTTCTCCTTCTCTGCTACGGCTTGGGCGGGCGGTTGCGGGCTGGGCCCGGCGGCGGGGCTGGGACTGGGGTTGGCCGCGAGCGCGGGCAGGCGGGTGAGGGTGCGCTTGCGGGCGCGGCGGGCGTTGAGCTCATGCGGCGGAAGGACGCGGCGGATGGTCGGCTTCATGGTTGACTCCTGATGGGGGGTTGGGGGCTATGGCTGCACCCCCCCACCCCCCCTTTTTGCGTAAATGATGAAGATGCGCAGGTTAGCTTCGTACCTTGGTGATTTTGATTTTTGGATTCAAGCGACACGGCGATACCCACGCGCATAGAGCATCGATGGCCCTCTCTATCAATTTTAGTGAGCGGGGAGAGGAACTACGCCAAGCGGCGGTGGCGTAGATCACCAGTGTTCATGAGGGTTTGGTGGAGGTGTGGGAGGGACGCGGGGTTGACAGGCGTGCCGGGAAAGGCAACCGCGCTCAAGCAGAGGGCGCGAAGGGAGCGGAGTTTCGCACAGGACGGCGGTGCGGGACTGGAAAGAAAAGCAACTGCAAACGCAGATTCCCTGCGGGAATGACAACAGAAAGGGCAAATACAGGGGTCTCTCCACTACGCGCTACGCGCTCCGGTCGAGATGACGCAATGCGGGTGTCCTGGTACCCACCCAAGCATCCCCTTACCCCACCCATGACGACGGCTGTCGTCATGGATGGGGCAGGCGCGAAGGCCGAAACGCAGGTCCTTCGGCTACGCCTCAGGATGACAAAACTTCTACGTTCTTATGCCTTCTTGCCGGGGACGATGACCTGTTCGGCGCGGGGCAGTTTGTTGAGGAAGTCCTCGCCGACGCCGATGTGCTGGTCGACCAGGCGGGCGGGGGTGTGGGCGAGCCACTCGGTGAGAGAGATGTCCTGGTAGTAGGGCGTGGGGAAGACCTCGATGAAGGTGAGGTCGGTGTCGCCGGTGTTTTCGATGTAGTGGGGGATGCTCTTGCCGATGTAGCCGACGTCGCCGTCCTGGAAGTCCATGGTGCGGGCGCGGCCGCCGGCGGCGAAGACGGTCATGCGGGCCTTGCCGGAGAGGTAGTACTGCCACTCGTCCTCATTGGGGTGCCAATGCAGCTCGCGCAGGCCGCCGGGCTTGAGCGTGACGATGGCGGCGGCGATGTTGGTGGCGGGGAAGACGGTCTTATCGACGATGCGGACCTCGCCGCCGGGGTTGACCTTGGTGGGCTCCATCGACGCCGGCGAGAAGGCGAAGCTGTGGGGCACGGGGCCGGTGCCGCGCTCGGCGGCGGCCTTCTCCTCCGCGAGCGGGCGGGGCAGGTCGCGGGCGAAGATGAAGAGTTCATGCTTGGGCACCCTGGCGAAGGTGCTCGCGGGCACACCGAAGTTCTTGGCGAGCACCTCGGGCGGGGTGTGGGTCATCCAGTCGGTGAGCAGGAAGGTCTCGAACTCGTTGAAGCTGCCGTCGTCGAAGACCAGCAGGAACTCGGCGCCATCGTCGCCGATGCCCTGGATGGAGTGGGGGATGCCGCCGGGGAAGATCCAGAGGTCGCCCTTCTTGACGTCGGAGACGTGGGCGCGGCCGTCGGTATCGACGGCGGTGATGCGGGCTTCGCCGTAGAGCATGATGGCCCACTCGGCGCCGACGTGCCAGTGCAGCTCGCGGACGCCGCCCTTGATGAGGCGCATCTGCACGCCGGCCATCTTCTTGCTGATGGCGAGATCGCGTTCAGTGACCTGGCGGGTCCAGCCGCCGTCCTCCTGGCGCTTGTGGGAGAGCGAGAAGCTGTACTTGAACGGGGGCTGGCCGCCGGCGTCGGTGGCGGGGGCGAAGACGGAGTTGGGGTTCTCGGCGTCGAGCGGGCCGTTGGGCGCGACGGGCTGGGACTCGGGCACAGAGCTGTGGTCCGGGGTGCGGTAGGGCGCCTGCTGCACGACGGGACCACCGTGCTGGGCGTGGGCGGCGACGCTGAGGCCGGCGGCGGCGAGCACGGCTGAGCTGGCTTCGAGGAAGCGGCGGCGGCTGAGGGTGGTGTCGGGGGTGGGGATGGGCGGCTGTTGCGGGTCGATCGTGTCGGGCATAGAGTTCGCGCTCCTTTTGTGCGCGGTGCGAGTGTAGCCGCGCGGAGAGAAGCCGCGCAAGGAGCGGTGGATGAAAAGAAGCGAGGGGATGAAGTTTGTGCGCGGCGCTCTAGGCGCGGCCGGAGAACTCGCCGGTTTCGGTGGTGATGCGGACCGTTTCGCCTTCTTTGATGAAGAGCGGGACCTTGACCTCGAGGCCGGTTTCGAGCCGGGCGATCTTGGTGGCGCCCGACGAGGTGTCGCCGCGCACCGCGGGCTCCGTGTAGGTGATGGTGAGGTCGACGAAGATAGGCAGCTGCAGGCCGATGGGGTTGCCGTTGAACTTGTGGATCTGCAGGGCGAGGCCGTCGATGAGGTAGTCGGTGGCGTCGCCGACCATCTCCGGGGTGAGGGTGTGGGTCTCGAAGGACTCCTGATCGAGGAAGTGGATGCCGTCGGCGTCGGTGTAGAGGTAGGTCGCCGGGACCAGGACGAGGTCGGGCTCCTTGAAGCGGTCCTGGGCCTTGAAGGTCTTGTCGAAGACGGCCTGGGTGAGCAGGTTGCGCATCTTCAACCTGACAAGCGTTTGCCCACCTCTGGCCGTGGGCGTGGAGATGTCGGAGTCGAGGCAGAGGTAGGGCTCGCTGTCGAGCTCAAAGACCATCTTGCGCTTGATGTTGATTGCTTCGAGGAGTGTGGCCATGAGGTGTCTCTGGACACAAGTATACCGGGCCAGCTACGGCGTGATGACGATGTGGGAGTAAGCGGGGATGGAGCCGGCATAGGTGGCCGAGGGCACCGACTGCGTATTGGTGGGGTCGATCCAGGAGGCGCGGTACTGGGTGCCGCTCATGGTGATGGTAGAGCCGTAGCTGGAGGACGGCGTGTAGGCGATGGCCGCGGCGGTGGGGTTGTGGACGATGGTGTAGCTGACGCCGCTGGGCTCATCGAGGAAGGTGAAGCCGACCAGGCCGGTGGGCAGGCCGGTGAGGACAGTGGGGCTGCCGGCGGCGGTGGATGTGGAGGGACGGAACTCCGAGAAGAAATAATGCGAGGTGCCGGCGGGCCAGGTATAGGTGGCGGTCGTGGAGTTATGGGCGTCGTTGAGCAGGAGGTTGGAGGCCTTGTTGTAGCCGGGGTCGGAGTAGGTCTCGCTGTACTCTGTGGCGATGTTGGCGTAGTCGTGGCTGAAGACCTGCCACTGCATGGAGAGCGGGTCGGAGGCGACGCTGTAGGCGTAGAGGTTGGAGCTGAGGGCGGTGAGGGTCTTCTGGGTGCCGGTGGTGTTGCGGCCGGAGACGAAGTGGACGGCGCCCTCGAGGGCGTAGGCGGTCTCGGCGGCGGAGTTGACCATGGAGCAGAGGCCGATGACGCGGTCGGGCAGCAGCACCCAGGTCTCGGTCTGGGTCCAGGATTTGGGCCCAGACTCATAGCCGGCCATGGCAAAGACGGTGGAGACCGAGCCGAAGGTGCTGGTGGTGATCTGGGCGGCGTTCTGGTTGTCGGCGAGGTCGTAGAAGTTGGCGTTGGAGAGCAGCAGTTCGGCACCGGGGGCGTAGAGCACGGTGTTGCCGATGCGCTCGACGGCGCCGTTGAGCGCCCAGGCGGTGCTCTGCGCTGTGGAGTCGACCAGCATGCCGCCGACGAAGGTGGGCACGCCCTCTTCGCCGCGGGCGGCGCCGGGGTCGGCGGCGTTGCGGGTGGTGCTCTGGAAGCTGAAGCCGTTGGCGTCGTTGACGCCGTGCGGGCCGAGCGCGTTACGGTCGTAGGTGATCCAGCTGGAGGGCAGCGCCTGGCCGGTGATGTTGGTGGGGTAGTAGGGCGCGGCGTCGAAGCCGGTGGCCCAGCCGGCGCCGGCCATCTGGTAGTAGTTGTAGGGGTCGCCGGTAAGGTAGGTGGCCACCTGCTGGCCCATGGAGGCGTTGGACTCGTCCCAGTACTTCTTGTTGGAGGGCGCGGTGATGTACTCGCAGACGTTCCCAGGCTCAAAACTCAGGGGGTAGTAGTTCTTGGTGCCGGCGGCGAGGGTGTAGCCGGTGATGGCGCCGTTGTTGAGGCTGTAGGCGTTGTTGGTGACCTGGGCGAGGCGGGCGAGCTCGGCTGCGTAGATGGGGTGGTACTCGCAGGCCTCGTTCTCGGTCTCGATGTAGTTGGTGCCGCCGTCGAAGAAGAGCGACTCGTTCATCTCGGCGAGTCCGCCCTGGATGATGGCGGTCTGGGCGGTGCCGGTGATCATCACGCCGTAGGCGATGCCTTCGAGCCACTTGACGTCGGCATTGATCCAGTTGTCGCCCACATCGTTGGGCCCGGCGGCAAGATGGGTGCCGACCGAACCGGAGACGGTGGTGTTCTGGTTGGCTGTGATGGCGGCGAGCCACACCGCCTGGCGCGAGGGAAAGACCAGCTGCGGCCAGCCCTGGGTGAGCAGCAGGTACTCCAGCGGGACCGTGGCGATGGTGGTGAAGTCCGGCGAGATGGCGGAGTTGGAGAGCGCGTTGACGCCGTTCTCCATGCGGGTGAGCAGGCTGGGCACTAGCGCGGGGTCCAGATAGAGCGACTGGCCGGAGTACAGCAGCGCCCAGGTCATCTGCATGGCGTTCTGGACGTCGGTGGCGGCATTGAGCGCGGAGGTGTAGGCGACCGGGTAGGTGGGGGGGGTGGAGGCGTCGGTCTTGAGCAGGGAGTTGAGGGCGCTGACCTGCTGCGTGACCGAGGGGTTGGTGGCGATGCTGGGGATGGCGGGGTAGAGGTTGCTGGGCAGCGAGGTGGGCACGGTGAAGGTGGCCGTGAGGTCGTTGGCGATATCGGTCTGGAGGTTGTTGGCGGCGGTGGCCTGGTTGTTGGCGTTGAGCTGGGCCACCATGTCGACGCCCCAGGTGAGCAGGGCCTTCTGGATGGCCTGGGCCTGGGTGGAGCTGGGCAGCGCGAGCACCTGGTTGTCCTGCGAGGCGGCCGCGGAGGTGGTGGCGACGATGACGGGCAGGGTGATGGTGGTGCTCTGCGAGGTGGGCGTGGCGGAGTCGTTGACCTGGAAGACAGTGTTAGTGAGCTGGCTGCCTGTGGGCATCCCGGTGATGGCGCCGGAGGCGCTGAGCGAAAGCCCGGCGGGCAGGCTGCTGCCGTTGACCAGCGACCAGGTATAGGGCGCGACGCCGCCCGAGGCCGTGAGCGCTGCGCTGTACGAGGCGCCGACGGAGCCGACCGTGAGCGCCTGCGAGGAGATAGAGAGCGCGGTGTCGGTCTCGCTGATGGTGGCGGTGTCGTACTCATAGCTGGTGTTGAACTTGGCGCCGATGGGGGAGTTGAGGAATATCTGGAAATAGCGCGTGCCGCTGCTCGCGCCCGGGTTGTACAACTGCACAGTCACCGTGCGGGAGGTGTTGTCATTGGCCGCCCAGGTGAGGGTGCCCTGGGTGGCGATGTAGTCGCGGCCGGCATCGGCCTGGCCGGTGTTGGCCACGGCGTAGCCCACGCTGGCGCCGGAGGTGTTGCCGCTCATGTTCACGGTGAAGCTGACCGACGGCGTGCCTTCGTTGACGGTGATGGTATTGACCAGGCTGCTGCTGGAGGTGGAGATGGAGGCGGTGCCGTAGCTGGAGCCGACGATGGGCAGGCTCCAGTCGATGGGCTGGGAGCCGAGCATGGGCAGGAACGGTGTATACGAGCCGATAAGGTTGAAGAGATTCGTGCTGCCGCCCTGGTGGCGCGGGTAGGAGAGTATCTCGATGAGCGCGGTGACGGTGTCGTAGGCGGGGGTGTTGTTGTTCGGTGTGGCGTTGGTGAAGAGGCTGCCGCATGCAGTGGAGGAGCCGGCGAGGCCGCCGGCGGAGTCCACGCAGGTGCCGATGAGGTTGGCAAGGGTGTTGACGGTGGTGGAGGAGGCGCTGGAGCCGTTGGGCAGCGCGGGGCCGGGCGAGCTGCCGTTGTTGATGTTGGCGTACTCATTGAGGGTGGTGTTGAAGGCGGTGGCGAAGGCGGCGGCGTCCGCAGAGCCGTAGCCGATGCTGGTGGCCGAGGCGATCCAGGGCAGCAGCGCGGCGACCGTGGCGACCGTGGTGACTTCGTCGATGTCGATGAAGATGGGGTTGGTGTAGATGCTGGAGCAGAGGCCGAGGCCGACCATGAGCTGGATCTGCGGGTTGCTGCCGCCGACGCCGAGGCCGGGGTTGCCGCCGGTGGCGAGGATGTAGACGTAGGTGGGCGAGGACGGGCAGGTGTAGTCGCCGGTGACGCTGAAGGAGCCGTCCGAGGCGGTGGTAACGGTGACGCCGTTGTTCATGATGGAGCTGGCGGCGGTGCCGTCGCCCGCGGAGCTGACCGCGTAGAGCTGGATGTTGGCGCCGGAGATGGGTGGCTGGCCGCCGTGGACGCGACCGGAGATGCCGCCCGGCGTGGCGGCGGATGTCGTCGAGGTGGCAGTCGAGGCGGCCGTGGAGCTGGACGCAGCCGCGCCACAGCCGGTGAGACCGGCGGTCGCCACCAGCAGGCCCGCGGCCAGGGCGACGGTAGCGGCTCGGAAGGCAGAACGTAGCGCAGGCACGGGAGCTCCAGCCTGGGACGCACAGGCGTGCCTACCATCCCTCGGGGCCGCATCGACTGTCAATGAAAGCGCCGGAAAGTGCAGGGTTTCGGTGAGCCCGTTCCAGGACTTCCGCTGGGGCCCTATAGCTTCGAGTCCATGTCCGGCTTGAGGGTGACGGGGTCGATAGGCACCGAGGCGTGCTCATGCACCACCAGCCACTTGCCGCCGATCTTGCGGTAGACGTCGGTCAGGCGGATGGTCTCGTCGACGGGTTTGCCGTCCTTGCCCGTGCCGGTCATCCGGGCGGTGCCGTGGGCGTAGGCGAAGTCGCCGGCGGTTTCGATGGTCCAGTCGGCGACGGCGAAGTGCAGCGGGCCGGAGAAGCTGTCGAGCACGCCCTGCCAGTCCTTGCGGTAGGCGTCGGCACCGACGTACTGGCGGGGCGGGATGACGTCATAGACGAACAGCGAGCTGTCCGGCGCGTAGTAGGCCATGATGCCGTCGATGTCCTTGGCGTTGACGGCCCTGGTGAGGCTCTGCACGCTGGCGTCGATGGCGGCCTTGTCGGCGGCGGCGTTGGAGCAGCCGGTGAGCGGCAGCAGCGCCGCGGAAGCGGCGAGGGCAGCGAACAAGAGAACGACAGCGAACGGGCGGCGACGGACCATGAACGGCTCCTGTAGATACGGTGCAGAGATAGGGGTGGCAGATAGGAACGTGCTGGAGACGCGGCAAGTATAACGCGCCGTGCCGGCGGCCGGGTTGCCTGCGGAGGAGGAAGCCAATGGAACATAGCGGAACGCGACTATACTTCCGCAAGGCGGCGCAAGCGGCAACCAACTGCGGCGAAGCGCCATCCGAATTTGCAGCGTAGTTAGGAGACGATCGCAATGTCTTTTTGGAAACCGCTCGTGTTAGCCACATTCGCTGCCGCCCTGCTCGTACCGAGCCAGGTGGCCCCAGCCCAGATCGGCGTCAGCATCGGCGTAGCCCCGGTGTGCCCGTATGGTTACTTCAGCTATCCGCCGTACGATTGCGCGCCGTACGGCTACTATGGCCCGGACTGGTTCAGCGGTGGCATCTTCATCGGCGCCGGCCCATGGTTCCATGGCCCGCGCGGCTTCGTCGGCCACGTGGACAACCGCTATGACCCGCACTTCGGCTACCACGGCCCGCTGCCCGAGCGTGGCGCGGAGCCGTTCAACCACTTCCACGGCAACGTGGCCATCGACGCGCACGGCAACCCCGGCCAGCCGCCGCACGGCCCGGAGAACGAGCACGCGCTGCCCGGCTACCGCGGCGGTGGAGGCCACCCCAGCGGCGGCGGACGGCATTAGAACGCTGTAGACGAAGTTGGAGCAGGGGAAGCAGCAAGGCCGCTCGATCGTCGAGCGGCCTTGCTGTCGTTGGCGAGGTGCCGCTGGCCACCCGTCGCTTGGGCGCTACTGGCCGGGCGTGGCCGCGGTGGGCATGGCAGCCGGCGCGGCCTGGGCCGGCGGCGCGGCCGTGCACGGGTTGGGACGCTCCGGCGCGCTCACGCCGGGGGGCAGCATGAACTCCGCCACCGGCGTAACCGGCACGCCGGCGACGCGGGGCGCACCCGCACGCGCCGGGGGCGGCGACGGCATGGTGGCCGCCGAGCAGCGCGGCACCATCTGGTCGGCGTTGGCGAGCGAATACAGCGTCAGCGCCTCTTCCACCGCCGCCTCGCGCATGTCCGGCTCATAGATGCGCTCGTAGCTGTCGAAGTTGGTGTGGTGCGTGTAGGTGTTGTAGTCGAAGGGGTCCTGGCTGTAGCCGACGCCGGGCAGCCCCGCGTTGTTGAATGAGGTGCTGTCGGTGCCGCCGGTCTGGCGGGCGAGCGTCGGGCTGACGCGATAGAAGCCCCAGTCCTTGAAGTTGTCCATGGCGGTCGCCACCATCTCGGCCGCCTGGGGCGGGCCGAAGACGCTGGCGGCGCGCGGCTTGCCGGTGCCGTCGTCGAGGTTCAGGTAGGCGTCCAGCTTGAACCACTCCGGCTTGGGGTTTTCGGCGCTGCCGAAGTGCTGCGCGACGTAGGCGATCGAACCGTACAGGCCCTCCTCCTCGCCGCTCCACAGCGCCACGCGCAGGGTGCGGCGGTGGGGCAGGTTGAGCGTGTGGATGAGCCGCAGCGCCTCCACCGCGACCGAGCCGCCGGCCGCGTTGTCGGTCGCGCCCGTGGCCGGGTTCCAGGAGTCGAAGTGGCCGCCGTTCATCACCACCTCATCGGCCTTGTCGGTGCCGGGCAGCTCACCCACCACGTTGTAGACGGTGTGGCCTTCGGGATAGAACTCATTCTTGATGTTCACCTTCAGCACCACCGGCAGGTGGTCGATGGTCACGGTGCGGTAGATGCGGCCGTAGTCCTCATTGCCCATCAGCAGCGAGGGCAGGTTGGGGCTGTTGGGGTTCTCGTTGTAGCCCGCGGTGGACTGCTGCACGATGATGCCGTAGGCGCGGCCGGCGTCGGTGACCTTGACCAGAGCGCCGTTCGCGATGAGGAATTTGCTGACCTGGCCTGCGATCTCGGCGGCGGTGAGGCCTTCGGGAGGCGTGCCGGGGCCGCCGCGCGCATTGCGGCCAGGGCCGCCGGTGCGCGGCTGCTGCCAGGACTCCTCGCTGCGGCGCAGGGGCGCGGGCACGAAGTTCTCCTCCACCTGCACGTGCGGGCCGTAGAAGACGATGGCGCCGCGGACCTTATCCTTGATGGTCGCGAGATAGGCATCGAGCGCGGCCTGGGTGACGGGCTTGCGCTCGCTCACGGGCGTCGCCGGCATGGGCGGGGGCGCGCTGCCGGGGTTCTTGATGGCCGCGAGCTGCTCCGGTGTCGGCCCGCCGGCCGCGCCAAAGCCACCGCCGCGTGCACCAAAGCCGGCCGGCGTCGGGGGTTGCGGCGGCTCCACCACCAGCACCGGGCCCTGCACCATGCCCTTGGTGCCCGGCGTCCACGCGACCGCGCGCACGTTCAGCGGCTGCTGGAAGGGCGAGATGGTGTTGGCCTCCAGCTCATAGTTCTGCCAGCCGGGGTGGTTGAAGTTCCAGGCCTCGAGATGCACGTTCGAGAAGCCCCACTTCTTCATCTGCTCCACCGCGAAGTCCTCGGCGGCGCGCAGGCCGGGCGAGCCGGTGAGCCGCGGCCC
>Ga0209208_10004342_pt1 | contig 20141 bp, 10 predicted proteins | sample S1TSphfallax_3_FD_187694 | JGI IMG/M metagenome (GOLD analysis project Ga0209208, IMG submission 187694) | Host-associated microbial communities from peat moss isolated from Minnesota, USA - S1T2_Fd - Sphagnum fallax MG (SPAdes) (version 2) | ecosystem: Host-associated > Plants > Peat moss >...
AAACCAATGAACTTTTTAGGGTTATTAACCAGAAAGCCTCCAGGCTTTCCTAAAGAGCTGGGTTGTTCTGGGAAAATGGATTCTGGTATGATGAAGTTCATAGTAATGAGAGAAGAGAAGGTTCCCCATTTATGGACTTTACTTCTTTGCTTTGATTGAAGGGGGGGAATGACAATGGACAACTTAATATGTACCTACTACCTATGTGCCTTTTGTTAGGTATTTATTTACTTCATTACTCAACTTGGTCCCCCCCCCCCTTCTCCCCTCTCCCCTCCCATCCCAAGAATATCTTTGTACTTTTTGGGAGTCCTAGTCTACTTATTGCCAACGTTTATTTGGGGGGCCAATCTTAGGATGATGTCCTTTTGCTAGCGACCTTGCAGCCTTTAAAGCCAGACAACATAGTCCCACCACATAATGATTGAGCAATTGGACAACCATGATTGAGAAAAATAGGTTGAGAATGAGAAAGGGTTTTTAGGTGTTCCTAAACCCTAAACCCAAATAAGGGGGGGGGGGGGGGGGGGGGGGGGTTTCACAGCACCCACCAGTGCACCTTAAAGGATGAATGGTAAGTGATCAGGAAACAGTTTTCTGTTGGGTTCCAGTTCCCTAGCTAACCATGGTGGTTACCTCAGTTGCTTTTTTTTTTAAATTATTGTTATTAACCTACCTACTAACAACCCGCTTACTAACAACCCACAAGCAGGTTGTTAGTAGGTAGGTAGTAAAAACAGCCTTTTTTACCTATGTATGAACCATGTACTTACCTAGTAGTTACCTATTTTCCTACCTCTTTGCCTATGTATGGGACCTATTTCTTACAGAATTGGTTACCAAGGTGAAACCGAATATTAACTGAGTTGAGGTTCATCCATAACGGACATCCAGTGGATGGTGTGCTGGTGGGTGCTGCTCGTTCACTGTGACTGGGGGTCACTTATGGAGGCGTCAGTGTCAGTATTTTAGTGAATGGGACAACTGGGAACACACTTGAAATGTGAATAATGCAAATGGTAAAAAAATGGATTACACTTTGGAACAGGACCTGCAAGAACCCGTTCCACCTAACGGAACGGTGGCTCACTTGGTGTTCCTGGGTGGGTTGTACCGGGGGGGGTGGGGTACTGGGCCTGCTCCATAGTATGTGAAGAAAGACTTGGTGGGTCACTACCATTATTTAGGGTTTAGGAGCTTTGACAATATTAGCCTTTGTTGGCTCTGCCCACAACGTAACAAAACTACGCATTGGTGTAGGATTTGGGCCTAAAATTTTGACTCAAACTTGACCCAATATTTGAGTGAGTTTTGGAATAAGATGCATGCATATTATGGACGGGCACATTCCCCCAAAAGTTTATGCATCTCTGCCAGAAGTTCCAAACCCAATAAATGAAGGGAAAGTATAAGTTTGAAGTTTGAACGAATGTTGTGTGGGTGTGTCGTTTTTTGTATATTGTTGGGTTAGGATATATTGGGTTTTCTCAATTTATTTACTCATCAAGTAAGGGTTAGGTACCCAAAAAATAAGTTTTCTAATAGATGGGTAGGGTCTGAATATCCCCCTATCATATACCCCATTTGGGGGTAAAAATTAGGTTTTGAAAATGTTTAATAAAAAATGAAGAAAAGAATTCCACGTTTTGGAAATTTAAAATTGTTTTATGAAACCAAATCCAATGCCAAATGCAAGAATCGAAGTGTTTGGTTTCTCCTTTTGATTAGGGTAAGTAGGCTTATGAATGAACATTTAGTGTATCAAAACATAATGATGTCATGGTCAATGTTGTATTGATGATGGATTCTAAAAATAAATTGTAACTCATTTTCAGGCGTTCCAATAGGTTTTTCAATCATCCAATTCCATTGATCGTGAAAGTTATAGACCCTCAAACTAAGGGGTATTCCATCTGAAACATATCCTTACCACACACCTTCCTCTCCATACATGTGCATTTTTATCACATGTTAACAATGCTCAATTTTATCCCATATGGTTTGTCAAAAGTTCACCCCTTATCAAAGAGAGGGTTTTGTTTTAGGGAGCTTGCAGTTACATCAAATCTTGTGATATTGTCCAAGTGGTGATATCAACCATAGGAAGATTTTGCCAAAAATTGGCTATAAATGTGATATGAAAGTAATATGAAAATTAAGGATCCATTTATATTTTTGGCTACCTACTGGAACCAAGTATTGAAATGTGACCATTTTTCATACCTTTTTTTATTTATCTGGTGATTGGAAACCACAAAAAATCACCTTCATTTTCACATTTGTAATATTTAATTTTGCCAATAAACCTTCTACTTACACAACACATTTGCATGATGACATGGGGACCACGAACTGCACAGGAACCTACTGCAAATTGCATACTATTCAGCATGGGCATCACTTACATCTCTGGATTTGTTCCTTTTCAGCAGACCTTGTTACCCATCTGCACTTCTTCAACAAATTCACTTGGCTAACCCTAGCATGACCTAGTAACCCAGGGTTTAGGGTTCTTGGAGGAAAAAGTTAGAATTGTAACAGAATGGGCATCCTTCTCACCAGAGTCTCAATCTTGCTCACCAGAGAGCCCCATGTTGCTGGCTGCAAAGATAGCTGTCATCTGAATTCCAGGTGTAAACCCTAAAAACCTCTCCAAGTCAGTTTAAAAGTTAGATCCAGATTACTTTATAATTGGAACCTTTAGTGAGCATTTGGGGACATCATTAGGTACTCAAATATTTTGGAGCAAGTTTACACATGCCTCTTAATTGGGCCTTTACACTCACTTCTCACATACCATGTAGAGTGTCAACCATTTCCCTAGCCCCACCCATCTATGAAGGAAGGTAGTTTGTTTGTTTTGTGTTGTACTTATGAGATCCACCGACCCAGGATGCTTCAGATCACATTCTTGATCCCCTTAGAAAGCTCTAGAGGAGGAGGAGGGGTGCATCGGCTTGGTTTCATGGCGTTTGGACTTGAAATGAAGAAGTTCTTGAATATTGAATGATTTCTTCACTGAAAATCAAATTAAATCATAGCTAAAAAATTTCAGAGGTATTTGGAATGTGCCTTTGGTGTTGTTGGAAAGATCTTGATGAGCAGGATTTAAATGAAATTTATTTGGTAAGATTTGGATTCAGAAATATGGGAGATATTGATTTTGAAGTGATTTCTGCCACTGAAAATTCAAATAAATTCCAAAAAAACTAGGTTTTGGAAGGAAAAATCAATCGAGGACGTGGTAACACTTGGGCCAATAGCACAAGCCACACTAGTAGTAACCATGAAAAGTAGACAAAGTACAAAAAAGGAGAAATTAGCCAGACTTGCACAATTGACAATCAGCAAAATTTATATTTAAATAAACATTAATTAATTAATTAATTTATTTATTTATTTATTCGAAGAAAAGAGGTACACAACTGTCCCAAAAATTTGACATTCTAGAATAAGTACATAACGTGCCTGTTACATTTTGAGTTAATATTTGGTTACACCTTGGTAAGTAATTTCTGTAAGAAATAGGTCTCATATATAGGTACATAGGTAGGAAAATAGGCCACTACTAGGTAAAGTAGATGGTTTACATAGGGAAGGCTTGTTTTTACTACCTACCTTCTAACAACCTGATTGTGGGTTGTTAGTAGGTAGGTAGTAAGAAAAAGTAACTGAGCTAACCACCATGGTGATTTAAGATTGGCACTTCAGATCTGGTCTGGTGTGTAGTAGCCATATTTTGGCTAAATCTTTCTAGGGATGATTGCCACTTTTCTACATCTTCCTTATGGATGACCATCACTTTGGTTGCATCAAAAAACACATATTGGCCACACCTTTTAGATAAATGTCAAAAAGTTTATTAGAAAGTATCGCCAATATGTACCATCATGCCAAAAGTTGTGGAGGCATTAAAAGGAATCATGTTCATGAAGACCATACTTCCATACAACTAGTTGTTTGAAGCTACTAGCACAATACTAGAATCTAACCTCCATTAGTTTACTTCAAAATAATTTTATGCCAAAAAATATTTTCAATTGTAATTTAATTACAGACAAATCAACAAATCTCAACACACCAATATGTTCTCATGAGTTTATGTATACATAATTAGTTGTGGATAATTTGCAAGTTGCATCACAACTATACAACAAAAATACTTGCATTTTAAACTATTGTTGCATTAGAAAATCATGTAATTCTATAGGAGTTGCAAGTGACAACATTCCATGTCAAACAAATTCTTTGGTTTTAATTTAGTTGTAATATACATGTCAAACATATGGACAAATCAACGTGCGTTTGTAAGTTCTTTGTCAATGTTGTTGACTTTTGATGGAAGATGCAGATGAATTGCAAGTTCTCCATTTACCCTAATGGTATTGGCATGGTCTATGAAATGCCATGTCATGATGCATACTATTGGTGAGGATGTTTTAAGTTGAGACTTAAGAAGGCCACTTTGTCCAACTTATTGTGATTCTTACTAGCATTATAATTGATGGACCATGTTCAACCTTGTCACATATGAACCAACTATGTTATTATTAAGATAAAATTATTATACAACATTGCTCGCACTAAAATAAAGTAACATACAACTAACTTTGACAAGGTCTATGCAATTATAAGCAATGAACAAGCTTCAAAACATTACATTATCACTAGATGTTGTTTTTTGCATTATTGTTAATGTTTTTATTTTACTTTCGTACTCCTTTGGATTATAACATATGCACTCAAAATAACAAATTCTTGTGTAAACAACTATTTAGGCCTAACAACATTTGGAGCACATGGAGAAGGTGGTGTCATCAAAGTCATGTTCAGCCAAGATGCATTGTCATTTGGTCCATATAATCAATGCATTTGTCCATCATAACATAACAAATATGATTTCCTTTTGCAAGACAACTTTTCAATGGAGGTTTTGTCCCTCATTTAAAAACGTTTGTTGCATTTGTGAAGGAAAGATAGATGTTTCTTCATGGTCTAGGTTATCACACATGGAAAATTAATTAAAAAGAATCTAACTTCATCATGTATAAGTGTTGAAAATCCCTTTATATCTAACCCATTCTTCACCCATGCACATCACAAAAAATGATAGACAATGAAATAATCCCATATTCCATTAGTAATATATCCTTCAACAAATCCACATATTGGATCTAATCCTTTACATTGTCCATTTGCAACTCCTTGTGATTGAAGATGGACACCACACCATAATAATATGTCACCATACATATTGTTGTGAAACCATCCACTTGGTAGGGATTACCATATGCTCTCAATCTTGAATATTAAAGTGTCTTCGCAAAGGGTGGGATGTTTAATGCAAATATGTTTTCATTTTCTACATGCCCACCATCCCATTGATGATTATTGACAATAATGTACACCCATTCAACAAATGTGCGGAATTCAACTTCATTTGCAAGTCCATCTCATGTTGCCCAAGCTTGAACACCTCTTTATATCACTTGCAAAACAAACATTGTGATGATAAAAACAACATGTAGGATGTATATTGAAAGTTGCATTTGAAGAAAGTAATGTATATTTATATTATTAGTTTATTGTTCAAAATACCATAAATTTTCCTATTCTATTCATTTTATAAGTTTTAAAAATCTTACTTCATTCACAATAGTGGACTCCTTTGAAGACAATTCCTAGCCCACAAAAGATTTGGACCACATGGAGTGGGTTCAACTAAGCATAATCAAATCATGAAGGTTGAAATGCATGTGGGGCTATTTGATTTGTGAACATAAAAAATATCAATATTGACATGCTCTTTGTCAAGTCATTCACATGATTAATGTGAACAACTAATATGCAACTAAATTTTTAATTCAAATTTGAAATTTATAAATCAAGTTTTTTTTTGCATGATCTATGCAAAAGTAGTCACACATGATAGTAAATTGGAAGATCTTTCTTTTTACATTGTTGACCTTCATGCGCTAGTGTTTGAGCTTTCAAGAAATTCAAAATGGATTAAAAAGGACAAGGTTTAGTTTTTAAATGTTTTGTGCATTTTTTTATCATTTAGTGATATAACTATCACAAATGTTACATAATTATGATTATTTTTAAAATTTTGGCTTTCAATTTAAAACAAAAAATGAAATATTGTTGCAAGTCTTATTGTTCATTTTGAGAACATGGACAATTAAAGTTCCATGAATTATTTTTTTTGCCTATATTAAAAAATGGTGTGAAAAACACATCCATTTTGTTCAAATTTGGACTTGTCAAATTCGAGTGATGATGATAATTGAAATTGGTTTATGTAGACTAGGTATAATGTCCTTTCTTGTCACTAAGACAATTACACCATGGTCATCGACCATGACAATTATAAATGGTCGCATGGTCAACAATTATGTGCCAAAATGACCAAAGTTGACAAACATGCATGGGAATTATGAAAATTTGGGTAGTTTTTTTGTCATCATTTGTTGTTGTTGATTCTTGCAATAGAGCATATGCCTATCAAGTGTTATGTGCTTATGCCTACATGCTTTGAAGGAATATGGTGATGACAAGATCAAGCATGATGATGTCAAAAACTTATTAAATGATGCATATACTTTCATTCGTTCTACAACAACAAAAGACTCGTTTGTACTCTATTACATATTTTGCTTTAATTCTTTCCTATTTCTTCCTTAAAAATATGTGTTATCATTACCATGTTTCTAGTCCCTTTGTTTTTGTAACAAAATTGAGGAATCCATAGAAATAAATCAATCATCGTGTAAGCATTTTCTAGAGTTTCTTTTTTGATAATATGATCAAAGTAGTTTTTTCAAGTCTCAAAGATGTTGATTGGTCCTTCTTCTGGATCTCCTCTTCTCAACAACAAGACATATCCTTCTTGATTCATTTCTTTTTATGTAAGGGATCTTGCGCCTGGGGTGGGTTCATCTTCAAGTGTTTGTTTTTTCTTCTATCAATTTCCCTCCCTCTGTTTCCCCTTGGTTTCATTTGTACTCCAAGTTCTTAGGTTTTGTTTATCCAATTTAGTCCATGGTGGAGGCAACATGCTTCATATTGCTTGCTACTCCTTTTTAGAATTGTGGCCCACTTAACTTTTTATGCCATTATCTTGACTAATGGAAGCAAAAGTGTTATTATTGTGTAGTTCTGACCATGGGTTTATGGTTTGTGCATGGATTTTCCATGATGTTTCATCTGATCTTGATATTGTCATTTGATCTTGTCTTTTAAAGAATAATATAAATGAATGAATCCATAATTATTTGTGGTAATTATTTGTAGGAAGGGCATCTTCAGGGCAATGCAAGAGTGTCATCAATACTCGAGGCATTACAAAAAAGAAAACTCACACTTGAAGTAAGGTAAGGGCAACTCATCTAGTGTCCATGTTTTTAAAATCAGCCTTAACACATTTTTAAGGTTTATTAACTACATGTGCTCCCCGTCTATCTTAGTATGGGGTTACATTTGTTACAAACATGAGCAAAAAACATTGTAAGAATAAAAAACTTTAGAGCAACATCCAAAGATGATATAATTGTTATTCACACAATAACATATGTCAAAGGTTTAGAAAAGGCAAGTGTCTTTCCAAAATGGTTGTGCTTGCCTTTAATGAATATTCCCATCACAATCTAGTAACAGATTTCATCTCTTGATACAGGGCTTTAGTTCAAGTCCTAAATCTTAAAACCCTCCTTATGACCATGTTTAGGTGATTATTAAGGTGGAGGATGAAGCCATCATATTTCTCAATGGAATAGGACCAACATATGTTACACCAACAATATGCTTTCAACTTGTTCTTGTGAAACTTATTTCATTATAGTTGTCCATCTTGTTGTATTTTTCATTAACAAGTTTTTCAATTGGTTTTGGTTTCAAACATCGTGATTCAGTGTTAACTATAAGTGCATGCTTTGTACTAGTTGATTATATGGTATTCATATCCCACATCCTCGTCCATTTGCATTGGTTTCAACAAGCACCAATGTTTTGAAAGTACAATCCTTTTTGAGTTTATGAAACATACTCTTTTGATGTGATAACATAAGTCCCTTAATCAATCAGGTGTAGGTGAAATACACCTTATGTTTGCACCTCAACAACATTTTGCATATGTCCAAAATTTTATAATTCAATGTTTCAGTTTTTCTTTTCCATCTTTAGAGTAATTTGGATATTAGTTTGTATCCTTGAAAAACTCTAAACACATACATCTCTTGTGTTGTTAGGTGGCAATGTCGAAAAACACAAAGTCCACAAGTTGGATTTGCCCTGTTATGGTGCCCTGGGCACCATGCTGTGCCTACAAAACCCATGGGATTTTGTGTTTTTGGTGATGTGGCAATGGTTGCTCTCTATGCACAATGTGTCCACAAATTGCAATGTGTCTTGATCATTAACTATGATGTGCACCATGGCAATGACACTCATGATGCTTTTTATAATGATTTCGATATTTTTTTCATGTCCACACATCAAGTACTATTATCACTCTCCTTGTGTTCTTTGCTTCAAAAGATTATTCTATCTATCTGTCTCTCCTTTTTTTGTCTAAAAAATATGAATTAATATGACATATATCCTTTTTTTATAAACAATTATTTGTCATCAGTGGAACGAAGTAGCGCAAAGCCCAAATGTTATTTATACTTATGATGGATTTGAGAAAGGTGAAATAATTAGTAATGATAAACATGTGGTCTTTTTTGTGTGCTTGAACATTTCAATTTGGAATGAAAAGTGAAGTTGAAATAAAATTAATTTGTTTAAAACACATGTTATTTTGTGCATTTGTGATAAATTTCATTATTTTTGTGTTGTATGGCCTTGTGATAGTGTTTGAGTCCATCAAAATCAAAGTTGTAACAAATAAGGTTGTTAAAAGAATAAAATAATCTTGAAAATATGAAGTTTTGTAATTTTAGTAGCCATTGGACTACCAATATAGTAAGTTAAAAAAGTTGTAGGTTAATTTGATTGAGGATAGTGGCCCCTTGAGAAGGTCATTGAAGATTTGTTAGGGGTACCATCCAAGCATTTTAGTCATCATTGCATGTAACAAACCCATTTTGATAGCCCTTCAAGGAGGTCAACATTGTTTTTTGCCAAAGTATTTAAACCTTCAATTTCAAAGTTGAATCTCTCTCCCATTTGTGATAGATTATACATTTTTTGGAAAAGAATTTGTTTCCATTTATTAAGAATAGGAATTGTTTACAATTGTTTTTTTAAAAATGAATTCTCTTGTTGCTAAATTGAATTTTTTTTAATGACCAATACATTAATTATGATTTTTACAATTTCTTCTATCTAATTTTTTGAATGTTGTAGATTATTGTTTGAAAAGCTTTGTAATAGTTGAAAGAGGAAATCTTTTAGATCTAAAGGATTTGTGAGCATGTTTTATTGCCTACCAAGTCATTCAATAGAAGCCTATTTGACTATAGGTTGCAAACCTTTTATTTGGAGCTATGGAATCTTAAATGTTTTGAATTTTCTTTGATATTTATTTATAGAATTTGTTTCAACCTATCACCTCATAACCATTCAATAATTTTCCCATTTGATAATGCACCAATTCATTGAAACTTCATTCTACCAACATTTACATCCCACTTAGACATTTTTGAATGACCTTGCCAAAGGTATCATTTTTCTCAAAAATAAATTTTGGTTGTATTTAAAAAACAATCTCTTACAAAATGTATGTAATATTATATAAGTTTGTTAGGTTGTTAATAATTATATTGTTAGATGTGTTGTTGTTATTGCCCCAAGCTAATGGACGGGCATGTGTAGATTTTGGGTGCACTTGTCCAATTGATGGGTTGTTTTGAAGTCTACCTATCTAATTGTTGGGTTTTTTTTCAAAATATGAATGTTAGTTAACTGATTTAATCATGCTTCTATATTATACTATTTTTTTGATTTGTCACTTGGATTTTTGTATCATGAGGTTTCATATCACTGTGAAATGTAAAAACATTCATACGACTAATTTTTTAATTTTTTTTCATAAACATACAAATAATTAGATTTAATTCATTTTTAAATTATTAAAATTAGATTCTTAAAAAAAAATTGAAATATTATGCAAGAATTGATTCAAATAAAACACATAAATTTTAAAATAAATTAAATATATATATGTATATAATTAGATATAAAATTTTAAAATTAATTTGATGTTATTTCAAAAACTTCTTGATAACGCTTTGATGAAATTTTAATAACAAAAAAATAAAGAAATTAAATTTTAAATGATTTTTTTGGGTATTTTTGCTACATTTTATGTTATAAAAATTTATTATTACCCTAAGATAGTAGACATGCATGCGCGATTTTAGGTTTTACACAAACACAACCAATTTATTGTGTAATAAACCAAATTAAGACATGTAAAAAAACAATTTCCAAAACAACAAAGGTGAAGCAAAAGACCAAATATGGCAAAGTCAAATTTCAATATTTTAATTATGTGATGCATTGTATTTTGAAAACCATAAATGTGCATAAATATAAGTTTAAGTTTAGTTTATATAAAGTCATGACATGTATGTTACATTTTAGTGATAATGATTTATGTATGTTGCTTGTTATAACAAAAATGAATGACACTAGATGAAAATGAGATAACATGAGTTTAATTTGCTTGCTTGGGTGACTATTTAGTCTTGAATATTCCAAGAATATCCTAACAATATTTTGTTTGAAAGTTGGAAAAACTCAAATATAACCCACGAAATGTTATAACATACTATTATGTAAATATATGTTTAAATAACCTACCTCAAAATATTTCGTGGTTCAAAAATCTTCCCATAAATATGAGTCCTAACAATGTTGAAAAACACTAGTTATAATGCCTTTGGATGACTTCCAACATTCATACAAATTTTGAGATCAAACCATGAAAAATTAAGCATTGGTTACAATTGTTTTAGTTCTTGTAAATGTGATTACACCCCACCTCAATTGCAAAATAATTTTATTTAGGTTGAAAGTTTGGACATTTGAATGATTTTCCTAGATTGCAAAGCCATCTACACAATATTGAATTGAATTCACATGTGATCGCATATCACATAATGGTAGTTTTCAAAAGTAGATAAGTTGGACCAAGGAAAATGTGGCAAGTGACCAAAATATAAAATGAAATCTAATTTCAATATTCTAGTTATTTTAATGTTTATTGTTTTGAAAACCACCTTTATGTGTAGGTTGTTGTTAAAATTATACCCAATTACAAACATTGTGATTTGGGAAGTGTATTTCAATTATAAGTTGCTTATGGCAATTTATGTATATTGCATTTGCTAGTGAAATTAGATGCATTATAGTTGTAGAATAATCTTGTATGGGTTGAAAATACAAACATCCATATATCTTTTGGCCTACAAAGTTACCTATATGTTGTTGACCTCATTTCACATATTACATTGAATATTAAAATATTGAAAGATTTCAAAAGCAATCAAGGTGGAATTGAAAAAATGTGACTTGTTCAATACCAACAAAATTAAAGAAGAGATATCTCACAAAATGAAACTGTAATCGAAGTGTTATAAATCACAATATTTGATTGTTGGTTCATCATCTTTGTCATGACCTTTTGTATGGGAAGAAGAAAACTTTTGTCATGAATAATTTATGGATTATGGATTTATAGTCAAACTATATATTAATAAGAACAAGCATATTTTTAAAATATTTTTGTAATGTATTTTCCAACCTTGAATGTTAATGCATATAATTTCAAATCAATTTCATGTTTTTTTATCAATAGTGATGGAATGCACTTTTTCACTATGTATTATAATTTGAACTATAATATGTGTGTAAGGTCTATTGGACATGATGGCGAGGAATGGTGACATGGCATCACAATACCTACAAAATTACTAAAAAAATTATTACATGTTCTCATAAGTTGCATTCCACATACATTATATATACATGTTATAAGTTACAAGATAGTACCATTGCAAAAATCCTTAGTTGTTAAAAAAAGTTCCAAAATCTATTCCAAATTGATAGTTTTAGTCACAAAGTGCTAGTTTGTTAATTGCATAATAATAATGTCCAACCACAAATAGTTGCAAGTTAGTATCATAAATTGTTTTAGAATTTATAATCCAATTGTATTATAGTTTTAACATTTCATCCATAATTTCTAAGTTACTTTAAAAAGAAGAAACCCATCTGAAACTGGAATCCTGCCTTGTTCAGTTGCAAACCCAGAACCAGAGGTTATGCTGAAAATGGGAAACCCATCACCAAGACTGGAAATTATAACTCTACTTGTGAAATCTTCTTTACATCACTTTTATATATATATATATATAATTTCATAATCTTCCAGGGTAGAAGATTATGCTTGACATGTCTCAATCATTCACCACACCAATGTTAACATAATGGAATGGGCAGCTGCTTGCCCATTCCGTAATACATAAAATGTTGCAATTTGTGCCAAAAAAACTGCTTGAATCTTAACAAGGATCAAACACCTAACTACTAAGGACTAATTTGATGATGTATTGTGAAATCTTTTGAACAGAACTAATTGATCATTCATTCATGTATTGTGAAATAATATTTTGAACATAATTGAGTGCTAGTACTAGTGTATTTCCCCTTCCCACGACCTTTACAGTACAAAAACTGACAAGACAAGAAACCTGTCACATGGGCATGGAAGAAAATGTGGTGGCAACGGGGGGAAAAAGGTACCAGCAGTCTGCAACTCCAGTGTCCAAAGGTAACAATCCTACTCACTCGTCAGGGCTTTTTAACCCCCTCAAAACAGGCCAGGAGTAGGGGTAAGGTTAGGTAATAAGGGTAGAGGCATTCATACTAGGTACTGACCTGAACCAGCTCTGCTGTCTTGTTTTGGCATTCTGTTAGCTCTCTGCCAAAACGTTTGAAAAAAGAAATCATTAGTAAAGCAAAAAAAGAGTTTGGCAGGGTTTTGTCAAAAAAGAGTCACATTGGTTTCTTGTGGCCTAGACTGAGGCATTTGTCTTATCCAGTTTTTTTTTTATAGTAAGCCCTAAGATATACACATACTAACCAGTTTTTCTTTTTTCTTTTTTGGGTAAACAATAAAAATAATTTTGAGATATCTAAATTTCAGTGAATTTTTCCAAAACATTAGCACAAGTTTAGTCAAATTTATTCAAATTTACACCAGGAAAACTAAGTTTTTGCAAATTTTTTTTGGACAAAAATCAGCAAGATTTGTCAGAGAAAAACATTAGTAGTAAGATCTCATAAAGAGGCAAGGACTGGGCCTAAGGACAACTGGTCTCTTACACCTTAGAACTTGAAGTTCTAAGTTTTGACACTTGTAGAAGAAGCTTCTATGACATGAGGACTTGAAGGCCTACTACAACAGAGTGCTCATAGAAGGTTATAAGACATTAGGGCCAAAGGGACAGGGACATTAAAGATTGAGGGCTTGAGGGCCTGGCACATTAAGGTTTTGTGGGCTTTTAGGACATGAGATACTAGAGACATTAGGACTACAAAGACATGTCTGAGGGTTTGCTTTCTGAGCCTAGACCCGTGATCAGGTCCTCTGTCTTTGTGCAACAACACAATCTTCAAACAGTTTCTTCAATCAGAGTGATTTTGTGGCATTTCATGAAGGCGCTGCAGAATGTAGAGTGGGTGTATGTAGCCAGGGAATTTAAGACCATCCTTCAAACTTATACTTGTCTGATTGGAGCTTCTAGGCCCTAGGTGTTAACCTTATAGATCTTAATATGACATGAACTTCAACAAGTCTGCTATTGATTTTGATTTTGTGTAATAATGACCATGTCCCATGTCAAAACATTGTACTTAAAACACAAGTGATGAACTCCAAAAGTTACAAGCCAAACACAATTTGATAGTGTAAAATCTTGTGAGTTCTACACCAATTCCAAAGTCCCATAACAATAAACATTTAAGGCATAAACCTCCTCCCACCATGATAGAAATGTTGCGCATTCAACAAAATCTACCATCGTGACAAGATACACACCTTTTGAGCTTCTCCCCTCTCAATAAGGTGCTCAAGTCCGCTATCTCTTCTTTTCTTCACAAATACCAACTTGAAACTTACATTCTTAATGTGGACACATGTCTAGTCTACTTCTGTATGAAGATCTGGCAGCAAAGTTGCAAAACAGGCTTTAGATTCAGATATTGATTGATCCCCAACAGTCATGACCAACACATCGTTTAGCTCTGAACATGAGATATCAATGTATCCAATATTGCAAACTGAAATAAAGAGAAAAATATTGTGGCACTTATTCCCAACCAAGTATGACAATCAATGTGTCACCACCCTGTAGCCAAGAAATCTAGATATGTTCAATCCACAATATGATTGACTCCTGTAAATTGAGAACTATCCCTATAATTGACATTTACAAGTCCATAAGTGAGGACTGTCACTTGGGTCATACATTTGGAAGCTACTTGCATGAGTACTTAGACACACAGCTTTGAGCTTGGCTATGTCTTCTGAAAACATTGGCTGCCAACATCATGACACAAATGATCCACACTCTGGAAGAGAACCCTGTAGTTGAGCAAAATACCTTGTTTTCTTGCCCAACTTTGTATATGTTTTATTTGGAAATAATCAATCCAGAGAAGTTACTGGATATATTTAGCATTTTCTCATCTCTACAGAAACATCCGTAAAATCAATTTTTCTGGAGATTCATTGAGTACATGACTTGACCTGAGATATTATACAAATCAATGCGAACCTCTGTTGGCAGCATAGTAACAGCTGCAAATCCCTGGCCATCATAGTAGAATCGCAGGCCAAAATCTTCCTCTGCATTAATAAGTGGTTTGGTACCTCTCCAAGCTTTTGAGCCACCTCCACTTGTTAGGAAGTGCACTGGGCTGCATACAACAAAAACAGCACGTGCATTCACCACACCCAAATCCAAAGAATGATACTTCTTGTCAAAGGAAACTGTAGTGTACTAAATGGTCACAGTACACCATTATGGTTTATATGAAACAGGGCACATAAGTTCACATGTTGCATTTATTGTAAACAAATGATAAAAGCAATCCCTTGAGGAAATCCTAATGTATCAAGATCAAAAAGATCACTCAAGAAATACCTATCAGGACGCTTGATATGTTGCATGCAGTGATCATGACCATTTATGTATAAGTCCACAGCATTTGCCTGGATGCATAGATAAATCCAAGCATGTACTTAGCAATATGAAATTAGTTTGCCTCAGTGGCCTGAACATTAAATGTTGGTTTATGATTCTTTATTTCTTGGATCTAGAACTTGTCTGTAGAGGGCAGATAAATAGAGTATGCAGAACAATCCGGTAAGAAAGTCCTCTTCACCAAAACAATTAAGTGAGAGATATTGCCGACAACAATCTTAAGAACAACAAAGGATACCTGACAGTTCAGTAACCTGAAAGACCATGACAGAACTCCAAAGCAGTACAGTGCATCTACAAATGTTGGAAAATAAAACTTCACACCTCGAGGATTGGAAGTACAGCTTCAAGGAGCTCCAGAGTATCACCATGAGTACTCACACTCCGCATTGTATGGTGCCCGACCACAATCTTCCACTTGGCTGTTGAGGCTGCTAATGCATTTGTCAAATTCTGCAATACACAGCCAATGCTGGGATTATGCTTAATACTGAACTCGAAACCAAGAATCCTCCAACAGAACTTTAACTGCAATTGTAGCAACTCACTATCTATCTTTATGAGAGTCAATGCATAGAGAAGGCACCATGAGCTCCTCCATAATATAATCTTTTCGAGGAATTGGCAACTGCCAGGCATATGAGCTTTTCGTTGTCCAGTATTCCCCTACAAATGGGTTGGTGTCAATGAAGAAAAATTCCACCTTTGCTACTTCCCCTGTAGGTCAGATACAGCAGAGCAACCTGGCTTAGGACACCACAAAACTGGGTTATACAAACAACCTGTGCTTAGTTCCTACTTTCACCCTGACAAGCAAACCTGTTGATCCTAGTCATTTCCCAAAACCAAATTATCACCCCTCAAAAAGGCAATCTGAGGATGAGCCACTACATTCTAATGAATATCATGATACAAATTGAAAATCCATGATCTAAAGTGACACAGATGAAAATAGCTGCTACCAGAGTGAAGTGGAGACACAAAAACAGAGTTCCAATTCCATGATAAACTGAATACAATCACTTCATAATATGTTGCGCAGATACCTTGAGGTGTGTTGCCAAGTTCATGGATAAGTTGGAAATTGTTGTGGCAATTCCACCTAGAGTCACGGAAAGTAACTTTCTGGTCCACTTGAGCACTTACATTCCCATGATAATCATGATTACCCAGCACTGGAATCCAAATTCAGCAAGTACAGTTTGTCACTTTAACATAAAATAATGTCCTGACATCCTACAGTCTATAGCATGAATTCAAAACATTCACAGTGCATAGATCTCCAACCTTTGGCATCTGCCAACTGGAAACACAATATTACCTGAGTACCAAGTGGTCTGCAAGCTTTTCTGTGTGTAGATATTTGAGAATGAAGTGCTAAATTGTTCATCATCTGGACCAGTCAATCCATTTTCATAGAAATTGTCTCCAGTGGATATTATGAAGCTGACATTGAGTTGGGCTCCCACATTCCCCATCTGTTGTGTACAACACACTACTCAGTGGAGTATACATAAAAGAAAACAAAGCAAACAGAAAATCTCATCATTCAGATGGTACATATAACAAACTCCCCAGGTTACCTGCTCTGCCACCAGCGACTGGTTGTAAAGCCCATTTCGACCCCAGTCACCAACCACTAAAAAATTCAAGGGTGTTTGCCTTTGCACACTTGACCCTGATCTGCAAAGCGCAGCCAGGGAACTCTTTCTGCATGCAAGATGCTGATCAATTCTTGAGATCAAGATCAAAGAAACCCCCAACAATGTGCCAAACACAATGCCAAACATAATCCAAGCATGACGCCTCTTAATCCTTGCATCGTTGATCTGCAACCATGACCAGAGTAGATTAAGCTCAGCAGAGATTTTTCAAATACAGCTCCAATTCTTTTTTCTTTTTTCAGACAGCTTTCACAGCCTAGTGCCAAAACTGAGAAGCTTACACTGCTTCCACTGTACCAAAATTATGCCATTTTCCTCTCAACCATAATGGCTGAGGACTCAAAGTACAGTTCTTGGCCAAGGCAGGGTGACCATGTTAGAAAGTGAGACACAAATGTTGCTTATTTGTCAGTGTTCTTTTTCAAATGCTGTTCAGAAGTTTCATGCCAATCATGATCTCATCTGATGATGGTTGTGTCAAAATAAGCAAGAGCCAAGCATGTTAAGATGATGTATCTACAAGATTGGAGAGAAGATTCCCAAAAAGAACTTTGAAGATAACTGTTGTACCAGTTCCAGCCAAACAAAAGAAAAAAACAAGAAAGAATGAGCCCACAAGCTTGTGGACATCACTCACAAATTATCAGACCATCATCTTGATCATGAGTAGAAGTGACTAGCTGCAACTACTCCTCAATGACTTTGTTAACTCCTGAGAGTGGATGTACAAAATCACATAACAATTTGCTTCAAACCTATGAAACAATTATGCAAAACCCAGTGTCCTGAGATTATACATTTCTGGAAACAACAGAAAGACTCAATCACAATGTTGGCTAGCACTGAAGATGCATAGCTAATAAAAAAGTCAACAGCATCCTTATTCATGCTGCAAAAAGCTTGAGAGGGTAAGCTTCATAATTTCCATTTTAGCTTGGCCCTATACAAGCAAGCATCTGAGCCTAAGGCATAGAGAGCCTACAGAGAGGATAGTGGTTGCAGCCTCCTGTAGGCTGGATAGATCCTTTAAGCACACTATTGGTGCATTATCCTTCCAGATGTGATGTAACTTTTGGCTTGCCAAACCATGACCTGGATATGCCCTCAAAGACAAGTACTGAAGAAAGCTAAGGGGCAACTCCCACAAACTGGAATGGCTTGCAGTAATTCCTTATGCTTATAAGGGCAAACCTTTAGTTGATGCTGCTGTCAAAGCAATAGCCCAAACTTCAAACTACTTGCATGCTATGAGCTGTCTTTTCACAAATGCAGCCATCCAATACAAATAGAGAAATCTTATTGCTGAAGTAACAGATAGAGAGGGTAGAATTTGAAAATGACCTTGTATCCATCTTCAGGATAACCTGACCTATGGCAACACAAGTCAATTGACAATTCTGTTGTATGCTTTGTTACAGGACTTGCCTTGAAGGATCAACTGTTGCACTTTTGTCAAAACACATTATTAATATCTCCAATTTTCTTCTTCAGTTGTTACATAGTACTCCAAAAAGCTGAGGATTTGTCAAGCTTCACCATATCCTCATGATGAGAGAAAGAGAGAGAAAACATCCCCCCTTGATTGCTCAAAAAGCAGCAAACCCTCTGAAATCTCCCTGCCTACTTCCTTTGCAATAGGCATGCTAGATCTGATTCTAGATCAAACCTTTTGGTCAAGGATTAGAAGGTGTCTGAAATCCTTCTGCCTGTATCCTTGCAGAGAATGGAAAGCTATGTTTCAGATCTGATGCCAGAACAACTGTCTAAAATTGCAGTCAAAAAGGAGATAAGTATGTAAAGCCAGTTGTGCAAGAGCCAGAGGAATCTCACAAGAGCTTTGCATAGATTTCAAAATTGCACCACAAGCAATTGTTATCCTGGCTTCTGAGGCCACATCATGCAATCCTAACACAAAGTCAGGGAGACTAAACTCTCTCAACAAACAAACAAGTGCATGGAGCACCAATGAGAGTAGGATTAATTGCTTGGGAAAACCTTACCTGCCGAGTCACAGAGAGTAGCCCAACTTCCTCATCCTGATCCACGGAATGTTGACTATCTGGTTGCTCAATGGACAATCCTTCTGTCGGCATGATGACAATCCTAAACCACAAAGCTGAATCTCAATCCAAATACATACTAACGAATGCCTTAAAGCTTCAAAACTGCTGTAACCCTAAGCCACAGGATGATCGGTGTAGGTATGTGCTGAGAGAAAATTGGAAAAGACTACGTCAAATGAAGCAACAAGAAACTCCATTACAATTCCAAACAATTCCTCTGTCAGCATTACAACAATCCTAAACAACAAAGCTCAATCTCAATGTATATACATACTAAAGAATGCCATAAAACTTCATAACTGCGGTAACCCTAAGCCACAAGAAGATCAGTGCAGGTATGTGCTAAGAGAAAGACTAGGTCAAATGAAACAACAAGGAACTCCATTACAATTCCAGACAATCACTCCATTGGCACCACAACAATCCTAAACCACAAAGCTCAATCTCAATTCATATACATACTAAAGAATGCCAAAAACTTCATAACCACAGTAACCCTAAGCCACAGGACAGTGTAGGTGTGTGATAAGAGAAAACTGGAAAAAGACTAGGTCAAATGAAACAACAAGAAACTCCATTAAAATTCCAATCTCTCTCCCTCAAAAATCCCTCGGAAATATATCCAGCAGAAAGCTCAGCAGACGTCGACGCTAAATCCACCTGTATGCTCCAAATTCGAAAAACAAGAATCGCAAGAAAGGTTCCAGGATCACAAAAAGGAGAGACAGACGACACATGGGTATATAAAACCATACCTGAAGGCTTGAATAGATGAACCTCTTGTTCTTGTCCTTGATCTTCTTCTTCGTCACCTCATACACACATCCACAGAAAACCCTCGTTTCTAGGGCACGTATGCACTCTCTCCTCGTTCTCTCTGGTAGGTTAAGCTCAGCTTCCAATGCACTCTACTGTATCAGATACAATAAAACCTGCGAATCTAGAGCACCAAGGAAAAGGCTTCTTTCGGAGTTCGGGAATCCAAGCTTAGCACTCTGGAGGAAGATTGGTAGACATTATTATTTGGCAGAACTCTGGGGCTGTCGATCTCTCTCTCGTCAACCGGTCGAGTAATGCCTGCCTGCCTGTCTGCCTGCAGCTGAATCATCAGAAGCTCTTGCAATTCTGGCTACTTACGACAACCGTCCCTGGGAGCAACCTTACGATCATCCGAATCTCCACGGCAAGCAATACGG
>Ga0209208_10004343_pt1 | contig 20139 bp, 21 predicted proteins | sample S1TSphfallax_3_FD_187694 | JGI IMG/M metagenome (GOLD analysis project Ga0209208, IMG submission 187694) | Host-associated microbial communities from peat moss isolated from Minnesota, USA - S1T2_Fd - Sphagnum fallax MG (SPAdes) (version 2) | ecosystem: Host-associated > Plants > Peat moss >...
AAACACTTGCAGATGCTTACCAGTAAGCCCAAATTGTAGCTCTCCAATGAAAAGCACTTGTCCATGCAGCAAGAACAGGAAGGTGGCTCCATTTCAGCAACTATCATTTGAGCTATAATCATCATGGTTGACGAATCAGAAGCAGTAACTACTATTTACTAGGCCTTGTGTAGAACACTCTATATCATGTGCACATTTACAAGTCCAAAGTCCAAACCCATTTTCACAGTATTTTCTGACCATACTTCATTGAATGTACATGTACAGGCCATTTTGCTGCTCTTTACTTCTGCCTTTAGAGCAGGTCCACCTGCACGGGCGGCAGTAAAATGACATGTACACAATACTTTAAGATGAAGTATATAACCTTTAAATAGCATGAAACTGAGTTTGGACGAATTGCAATCAACTGGAAACCGCAAAATGGACAATGGGTTTGGTGAATAACTTGATCTGATATGGAGCATAAAAACCATTTTGCAGATTCTACTAGAAACTAAACTCAAGCATATTACAACAGCAAATTGAAGATTTTGAATGCCGGTGTCATTTTGAGATCTCAGGGTAGCCAATGCCTGCATCAGCAACCTTGATGCTGATCTTTAAGCTCTTGGCTCCTCAAACCATTGAATAGAAGGCCCCCCCCCTTGGGGCTGGATACATGAGAACTGAGCTGTAAAGAAACCCCTTTCTTTTTCGCAGGGTTTAGAATCTGCTACTTTTACAGTTTTTAGTGTACACTTTGTTGCCTATTTTTGTTTTTTTGGTCAAAAAACTCATGGGGTCTTCTCTAAGGTGGCTCTACAAGAAATGATAACTTCTTGAAGATTCTGGTTCAAATCTCGGAGGGGAAGGAGATCATCGCGACTATCGGGAAAAAACGAAAGAAAATGTCGGAGTTGGCCTGACCAATCTTCAACAAACTTCAAACAAAATTTTGGAGGTTTTGGAATATAGTCCAGCTCTTTTGGTCTTCCCTCACTCAGCTTGTCAACCTTTGTTTCACTGATTTTCAATCCGTCTGCTGTATTTAAGTGGAGCCTAGACTGTAACCCCAGATCTTCCGGCTTGAAAAACCTGCATGCTTTCAGCTTGGTGAATGAAGAGCACCCATCCAAGCAAAGGTGGAAGATCTGTGTCATAAAACGAACCAGAATCGGTGAGATTCCTGCTTAGTTGTTTTCAATTGGAGAAACCTGTTGACCTTACTCTACAATGTTAATACAATATCAAAATGTTGGTGAGCAACAGCTAGTGAATGAACCTCTGAGACTAGACAATGTCCCATTGAAACCTAAAAGATATGCAAAAGATATTGAGAAAAGAACCTGGCATCGAAAAAGAGCACAGTAAAGAAGCTTTGCAAGTTGCACTGTGCCAAGCTCTAGCGTGGCACCACCTCGGCTCCATCGCTCTTTCAAACTGTAGAACACAAGCTCATCTGCAGATCCACAAACCAGTTTTCAAGATCTGAAGTAGCCAGAGATGTTGGGTATGTGCACAAACTTCACTAGTCTGTGCTGAACAGCTCTAGATGTGGACCCATCACTTGGACAATGCAAACCACAGAGTAACTGGCACCTGTCAGATACTGGAAGTCGAAAAAGAGGGAGCCATAGCGCTGTGAGTGGTCTTCCACAGCAGAGAGAGCTCCCAGGCACTCCTCAAGCTCCTCAAATGCTTCCCGAGTGTGTTGGTTCAAATACTCCTGCTGTTTCTTCAGTGACTGGCCCAGTAAGGGCTGTGATTCCATCTTATTAAATCCATTGTTGCTGCATTTGAGCTCCCCTGTAATGTTTGTCATCTGGGCGGCAGATCTCTGACTTGACAGTGATTTGTGTTGAAGCCCCTCTAGTAACCCACTCATAAGTGAGTTAAACCTGCTGATGAACCATGTGATGGCAAGTTCAAGGCGCCCAAAGGGATATGAGTTTTTGGGCCTGTCACACACAGCCACAACCCCACACAGACTTCTGTATCAGTTCACGGCTCCAAGGTGTACCCTTTAGGGTTCAAAGGGCAGAGCAAGCAGCAGTTTGACTTTCAAATCAAGAATCCCCCTTGTGGAATCTCAGAGAGAAATTCACTTGTATGCAGCACCTTGGCATTTGAGATTGCCAGAAGCTTCCTCTGGTTATCTAAGACAACATTGCATCTCACCCACTACAGGCATAGGAACAAAAAAAACACTCAATGTCCTAAATTATGGCATAGTGCAATATTATCATCACCACACCTGTCTTTGCACCAACCCATTGGTTGAAGACATATAGTAGGGACAGTACTCTGACATACCCTGGTGCAGCAAAAAAGTTGCGAAGATGACCAGCTGTTATGCGTAAGCTGACTGTGTATTTCTCACGTGGATTGGAGCGGTTGTAGACAGTCATGTGTTCTTCCACGTATTTCTGCTTCAGTATCATTTTTCGATGGAGACGTAAAGACTCAGGGTTAGGCCTCACCACAATGGAATGGAATGCTTGACTGGTCACTGAAGTTAATTGAGTCAAATTCTTGTCCAGGTCTATTGCACCTCCTTCACCAGCACTTCTTGCAGGGATCACTTGTGGCTCAGGACAATCTGTTTGGAAAAAAAGGGAATCGTTCTTCACTATGTACTCCAGCTTCTGATGTATGTACAAGTTCTTTATAATAAGAGCCTGCAAGGGAGGTACCAGTTCCAGCTCCTCATCTTTGACAACTTTTGTTGCTGCTTTAGATTGCAATGGCATCATATCCAGCTCCACTCCTCCTGTACTACTTTCCATTTTCCCAGACTGAATGTCCAAGCCCAGGTTGTGAGGAACTTGCAGCAACTCCTGTACTAAGACATTCTCAATGAAAGGAGCATTAACAGGTCCTGCACTTAAGCCAATGTCCCCATCCTCAACTATGGACATAAGACCTTGCAATACTCCTTGCCGTCGTGTAGAAAATACTAGATCTGTTGAAGAGATTCCAATCTGTGGATACCGACACTTAGCTCGAAAAGGTATACATCTCTGATAGTCCTGCACAAAACCATTTTATAACTCTTTGAGGTGTTGCAATCCAACGTACATGTTTCATTCACCTTCATTCCTTTTGTTCGTTGGAACAAGCAACCAAGAAGGATGGTGACTACATAGTGAGAAGGATTGGCAACCCACTGAACCTAAAATGAGTTTGCAGGAACCACACCTTCACAAGTCGGCAATTCACAAAAATGGTGGCTGAAATCTCGTCACATGTGTCTTCTGTGATATGCTTCTCCATTGCTCGACCTGGGCAGAAGTGGATCCAAAGCCGTATACTGCATTGAGCAAAAGACAGACTCCAGATCAAGAAGTACATTGGCAGCCAAAAGCGGTAATAACTTTTACTCTATCCAAGGCTTGCCTGGGGCACAAAGCAGGCAACAAACAATCTAGTTACCTGAAATTCGACATCAGAACTAAGAATGCATTGTCTTCACTAAGTTTAAGGGTTCAATGAGCTCCTCAGATGCTCTCATTTCTCCTATGTCAAATGAGGAAAAAATTTGGCCTCCCATGAAGCAGTGAGTAATAACCAACAAACTAACCTGCTCTTTGCATCTACTGTCACTGAACTGAAGCGCTTCAGAGATGAATTTGCTAAGGAGAAATTGAGCTCAGTCGAGTCATTGTGGTCCAAGCTCGAGGATAAAAGAAACTCCATTGCTACAGCAGCCTCATTCACCACTACGAATGATCGGTTCCGATACCAAAAATTGTAGGAGACTTCACCCATGTCTATGACTCCCTCCTCAGTCCTGCACACCATAACCAAGAAGTGGCAAGTGAAGAACATATGGAAAATATCATGAGCTTTCCTGTGGCAAAGTTCAAGATCATGAAGAATGACTTGTGCTTAGAAAGGTCTGACAAAATCCTGATCTGTGTTAAATTAAAAAAGACCTGCACTATACCCAGATGATTCTTGTACAACCAGAGATTCAGACAACAACACAGAATGGGGTGCTGGAGGACTTGAGCAACATTCAATTGTAGGCGAACCCACATGCAATTATGAAACCTCGCTATCCCAAAAGTAGCATTTTTGATAGCTTCCTAAAACAGTAAAATTACTTCTTCAGTGCTGAAACCCTTACTTGTCTCCTTGCACCAGCACATGAAAGAGGGAGAGAGATGGAGCTTCTGGCCGGATGTTCCTTGAAGCCACAACCTCCATACTAAGATGCACTGTCTTCAAATCTCCTGGATTTTCAAGATTCTCAACCATGAGGTATGTTGAGTACACACCTGCCAGTTGGAAGATCTTCACACTTTCAGGAAGAAAACACACAAAGGTGGTCAAGGTGCAGCCTTGACAGTAAAATTTTAAAAAAGTGAAGATGAGCCACAATGCAAATAAGCAGAGGGGATTTCAAAGAGAAGACCTGCTCACCCAATGCTTTGGTGGAGAACGAAAGCTTAACAGTCTTGAGCTGCAAAGCTTCCACGACCCCAAAACAACTGCTAATACTTAGCCAGCTTGCATCGCTGCTACTAATTGTACACAAACGATAAGAAATTGGCCACTCCTTGTCTCCAACAAGTGTGAGATCCCAGTGCAGATGTCCACCTGCTGAAATATTCTGCTGTCCCAAGTCAAACTTGTAGCTTAAAGTGCTCCCCCCTACAGGTGTACAACCCCGAAGACCAAGAACAGGTGGGCCTTTGACACGTTCCCCATTGTTGGTCTCGTTGGCACTCTCCTCCAGAACTACTTGCTTTTGAGTCTCCAAGTTCAATTCTTTTTGGGTAGTCCTTTGAGGAAAAGTGGGTGGCTTGATAAGAATCTCGATCCTCTTACCACTATCACGCTTCTCAATATCTCGGAGTGTGACGACAATTGATAGGTACTCAATGTTCATCAAACCCTCTGAACATAGCTTGAGAAATGCATCATACATTGCAGTGGACCATGGTAGTGGTTTAACTACAACCTCCACACTCTCTGTTGGGGCCACATTGGCTTCCTGTGGTTGGACCTCAAGACAATGGAACACAGTTCCAACCTCGTCCGTTAACACATCCTCTACCTGCACTTTGAATTGAAGCGAATCAAAAGCAAACAAGTTTTGAACCACTATTTTCTGCGCAGTTCCAGACTTATCATGCCAGCTTTCCCAGGCTCCTACGCGACCGCCCTTGAAATCTTTTTCCACTCTTGGAAAAGGATCAGTAGACACAAAATCCACCCCAGCTTCTGGCCAATTCAGACTAATGGATGGTGCTCCCATGTCCATGAACTTTGCCTGAAATCATCGATAAAGAGCCAGAGAATGTCAGCCCAAGAAAACCAAGCAGTCATGTCTACGAATGAATTTATATGATATTCCTCAATATGTAGTCCTCAAAGCACAATCTGTGCTGAGAGAAGTAGGCATTCAAGGTGGGACTTAAGAACATTAAACCCTGCCATTTTACTACACCTTTGACAAAATCTCATGTTGTGACACACACCTGCAGTTGAAGTGTATGGGGTGATACATCAAACACTGGCCCTGCCAGCAGTGTTCCATGAATGGAGATACAGTCTGGCTGGGGAGAGGAGTACAAATATAGGTGGCCTAAGCACACAGTTCCTGCAATCTCCAAGTGATGTTCCGAATCGGGGAAACTGCTCAAAGGGGTCAATGTGGTGCTCAGTGTTGAGCTGCTGGTGGCAATGGTACCATGTTGATTCTCATGATGCAATGGCTGTTTCATAATGGCTACCTCCTCCAGGGTTCCTGGAAGGGGTCTGAAAACAGTCTCTGGAAATGAGCCACTTGAGAAACTGGTAAGGTGGTTGTTTGGCCTCTCAGTCTCATTCCCCCTCAAAGCATGAGGAATGGAATCAGAGATTAGGCGTGCACCCACACACAACTCTGCCTTCTCTCCTGGCTGTAAAGTTAGCTCACGTACTGACCCGTGCTTTTGAGTCATGACCTCAAGAACCACCTGTTTATGAACACCCTTAGCAGAAGTTCTTACAAAACAACACCATCCATCAACTGCAGTCCATGCTTGAGTGCAGCAACAGGAAACAATCCATTTTGAAAGCTCATCTGAATCATTGAAAGAAACTTCATTTGTGCAATCTAGATTTCACAATCAGCACAAATTATATTCACCCATTTCCTAGTTATGATCCAGAGAGAAAACCCACATACCAGAGCCTCGGAATCCTCTACTTGATGGAGCTCCAACGCCACACCAAGGGATTCCAGGGACAAATTTTGAACCTGTTTTGGATGACCAAAAATAGTGCACTACTAGATTAGGATGGCTACATCGAGAACCAGGAGCAAGCATGACTAGATATCTGAATTGAAAACAAGACTGCCACCCACATAAGCAAACATTGATTTAGTTGCACAAGGAAAATCCCCAGCTTACAATGAAGTTTTTGGTGCAAGGTGGTGGTAACAATGGTGCTGGGACAGTGATGGGTGGCAAGAGCAAGACAGATCCTGTCAAAGCTCCAAAGCAAAGATTACGAACAGTCATATCTGCTTCCAATGCCAGCTCCATTTTATTGTGCGGATTATTACAGTTCACCAACTGAACCTTCCACGACCAGGTTCTTGCCACCTTCATCTGCTCGAGCTTTGATGCATGAAAGAGGGCCTGAATTGTCACCAAACTTCTGGGTTCCACAATGTTTGATAGCTTTTGGGAAGTAGAAGCTCCGTGCAGCCTCTCTGATGCAAAAGTGAAAACTCCCGGAACATCAACAAAATTGTACAACAAGACTGCATCACTAAGGTTCTTTATGGTGAATTCAAAAGTGACATCGTCCCACCCATTCGCATCTCCCACTTTTCCGAGATTTATGAATTTCGTGACAATCTCCCCGAAAGAAAAACACATGGAACCTCTTACAGACACAACCTCCACCACTTGTGAACCTTGCCAATCCTCATTTGCATGAGGGCATCCAGAACTTGGACTGTCATCTGAACCTCCCAATTCGTATGTCCTTACAGTGGTTTTGCAAAATGCCAGTAATCCCTCAAATGCACAAAGCCTCCCCTTTTGCAATTGATCAGAGTCCGATGCAGACAGTGGGTTCAGTCCTTGACAAGCAACAAATAGACGAGCTGTGCCCCCTTTTGCAAGAGTGAATGCATGCCCACATGCAACCCACATATTATGGACTTGATCATGTGCAGCCTCCTCCAATCCACAAGTGTGCTCCTGTGATAGTATTGTACAGCAGGGGTCCACACAATCTGACTGAGATGCTTGAGAACCGTTGGCCATCAGGGATCTCCCACATTGTCCACCAGTCTGAACGTGAACTGAAATTCCATGAGAAACTTCTGTGGCATACTTCACATCAACATTTACAACCACTGGCAGAGAACTAACAGGCTGCAAGGTAACTGCTTCAGCAGAGTGATTTGTGATCAACAAGGAAGCATGGTATGGTCGTAAATCAGAGATGATGAGATCAGGAAATTCCTTCAATTCCTTGTCTGGAGAGGTATCCTTTTTAGCAGTACTCTTGTCAGCAGTACCCAGAATAGTGAACACAGTGCCGAGATCAAGACAAGAATTGTCCTCAAGAAGCCTGCAACTGTTCCAGCTGATATTGGTGATACCTTCATCGTGTTGCTTTGCACCCATTGCAGACACCCCTTGCATGGACTGGGTTGTCTCCTTTTCTTGGACTGGGGTGGAATCCCTGGAAGAGTCTACTGAGAGTGATGGAGGCATTCCTGGAATGCATCCTTGTATTCTCCTAATTTTGTGACCCATGTCTCCCATTGAGATTTCCATCCCTGCCAACTCAAAGTGGGAAAGTGCGGGTTCAACCTGTGCTTCAACCAAGCCACCATCTACATAAACTTGAATGATGACCGCTGCATTCTGTCCAGGGCAAGACATGTTCTTAACCATCACAGTGTCTTCAATAAGACCATAGTCTGTCACTGGTAAATGAAACTCAACCACTATCTCTGATACTGTTGCAGTGTCATTTGATGTCCTGGCAACCTCTTTCCCGACCAGATAGCCTTCTGTGCAGGATAACATGGCGTGCCTGGAAGACAAGGAAAAGCTTAGGGGCATTTGGGCACTTGGGTTAGAGACAACAAAATGCCCCGATAGGCACCCACCGATCTTTTTCAGACGGCCAAGGTTTATTTGTGAGGTTGATACCTTCATCAAGCTCTGGCCAACCATTGCTCTGAACTTCAACATGATCTGATCGGTCAATCCCTCTTTCCCTCCTCCCATTATGGCTCCGGCATGTCCAGAAGAGAGAGCAGTGATTCTCATCCCACCGACTATTTCTCTGCATTGTCCGTTTCTGTAAGCTGCACTGTCACCACTGGGTCTCAAGCACAGGAAGACAGTCCTGGATGCTCTGGGAGCCAACTCCATTTCATCTGTGCGAGTCCATCCATTGGGATCCAATGACATATGGACCTGTTTTGTCAAGTTAGAGCGGAATGATAAGGACAAGGTCCCAGTAGAGTTGTTATACAGCTTAATGGGAACTATCTTCTCGTTGCCAGGAGCATTGATGAAGCAGAATCCCATATCCAAGTTGCCATCTTGTAGATCTGGTAGCTGCAGGAAATGAACTCTGCAAGGCTCTAGTGTGATATTTATCTCACTGTCACTGAGGCACAGAGAACTTTTTATATGAAGGGTGTACATCTGCTTACCGGGTCTCACTGGTTTGCAAAGAATTCTCACAATTGCAGACTCATGAGGCTTGAGCAGCCCTGACATGGGGCTTATGGATACAACAGATTCCAAGGGTGAATTTGCTCGTGTGGTTCTTGTGAAAGCTGACCAAGTAACAACACTAGTATTCGCTACTAAAGTTGAGCCCTCCTCCAGTTTGTTGTTTGGTCGACAAGATGATTGAGTTGGCAATGTGGGTCCAGATACCTTGATCGAATAGTCTACTGCATGCCCAGTTCGGTTCTTGATTGAGAAGTCTCTAGTCAACACAGAAGAAAGCTCAGACTCGGGAAAGATAACTTCTGAAGGTGAAACTTTTAGAACTCTTTCTGGTTGCTTCATGCACACGAGCAACTGACGTTGTGTCCTCTCGTCAGGTTGTGACTGCAATGTCAGGACTCCTGAACGCCGGCTCCCGGTAACCCCACCACACAGGTGACCAGTTTCTTCCCCCCATCCCCAAGTGCCACCATTTTCTGCTGATACAATTTGAGATGTATCCCAGGACTCCGTGGGAGGAGGATTGTCTGCAACACGTAATGTCACCCACTTAGCCATTGTCCCTTTTAGGAAGGTTGATGTCACAAGCATGGGAATACTTCCAGATGCTTCTGAATGCTTGCTCTCAACCCTTTGCCAGAGAAGCTTTGTTTGTTGGAATGAAGTAGAAGCAGTGTCCATCAAAGCTCCCGAACGAGAAAGCCCTTTGGCAAACATGGAGCTCCACCCGACAGTTCCATCTCCAACCACCTTGAAGTCAAAATCACCAACCCATAATTCAAGTTCATGCAATTGCCTATCCCACAGAAGTTGAAATTGTATCCATATGTCATGTGGACACAATGACCTTAACAGAAAGGACGCCTCCATTTTTTCACCATCTGGATAGTCTTCAAGAACCACCTCCCCAGCAAACTTTTCCTTGTCCAGCATGCAGATATCCTGTCGCCCTCCGAGGCGATGTAGTAGTGATAAACTCCTTGCCAATGCTGCTGCTGATGACAAGTCCATATCATCATCTGCCACTGTCAGCACTGGGTCCAGGATGTTATCTGTTGCAGGTTGCAGCAACTCAATGGCAAAAGGGGGTTCCAGGGTGGAAAGGCTGCCTAAACTCTCAGCTTGGCTGGCACCATTGCTACTGTCGTCCATGCTTGAGGGATCAAAGCACCCATCAAGAGGCCCAAGAAGATTATCCTGCCAATGCATGACATGGTGCCCAGAGTCCCATGTGCTCGTAGTTTCCATTGCCTGCCCCAAGTCAGTTGACAGAGTACGAGAAGGCCCAGGTGGAGTGTCAAGGTTCTCATTCAGAACCACCACGTACCCATCATTAGAGGACGACAGATTTGATGAAGATGTCTTCTGTAATGGATGTCCTCCAGCACCAGACTTGGGAGTCTGGCCACCTGAAGGTGAGTTTGGGGCAGAACTGTCTGGAGACAGGCTAGGAGTTGGAGCAGACAAAGAGTATGGAGAGGTGGCCACTTGAAGCTGCAGGACATTAGTACAAATTTGTCACATTTGTTATCCTGTACTGGAACCAACCAAGGAAAATCCCTTTTTTCAAGCAAGAAAAACCCAAATGGACAAAAACAGGATGCAGACAAAACTGATCATTTGGACATAGACTAATATGACAAAGTGTCTCAGATCCTAGTCAGCAAAAGAAGACAATATGGTTCAAGAACACACCAACCCATGAACAATTTTCCTATGCTCCCCTTACCAGCTTTAGTGAACTTGAAACACTTCCTTCATCATCAGGAGAAGCAGAACAGATTGTAGCCTTGAAATCAATTTGTTTCACCACATCCTGTTTTTAGTCACAGAGTAAAAAAGCAAGAATGATTCAGGCTAAACCATTTTGGAACAGCAACACATGAACAATATTTAAAGACGCATGGAAAACCAGGCTCATCTTTTTTTGGGGTTCCAGAACTCTAAGAACAACAAACAGGGTTATGCAGACATGTGTACCTGATTTTTGCTCTCATATGCAACAAAGGCCCCATGGACATTCTTGCTGAGAGATGTGGCTTCTGAAAGGGATGCAAAGCAACTTACAAGCACAACCTGGTTACAAAACAGGTATGACAACGATTGTCAGATAACAAGATACCAATCAACTGAACTAGCATATATAACCTACCAAACTGGAGCTGAAGAAATAGCTCCTAGCTTCTAAACCCTAAATCCAGTCTTCATAACAAAGGATCTTATGGCTTTAGGTATTCACTTTTGAGGGTCTTGACATTCACATGTACTCTGCACTCATGTGACACATTCCCTCACATGTTCACAGTGAACTACAACTCTAGAAAAGAGAACTGACAGTGACTCAAAACCCCCATACCTGGGAATCACCAGCCTTCAAAACGAAACTCGTAAAACCCTCCGATTCTTTCAAGTTTGAGCACAAGCTATTGTCGTTGCCAAGCACTGGATCACCACTCCCCCATGGACCAACATGATCCAGCTCAATGTCACTAGCAGTCATGGCACCACTGTCTAGTGCCTGTACCTCAGCCAATCGTCTTTCCTCATCCTTCTCAGCTACTCCAGATGCACTTTCCTTAGCACACCTTAATTCATCTATCTCCCTCTGCACTTTTGCTGCCTTGTCTTTCTTTCCCTTTCTCTCGTACGCCAAGAGTTTCCTCTCCAATGCCTCGATAGCTTCTTGCTCAGGAGGGATCTGGTCCCACGACGGAAGTTTCTTGGGTTCCACTAGAAACCTCAGCTTTGGAGCAGGCAGTTCTGTGGCTACAAAATCTTCTCCAAACAGTGACTGTTGTTTAGCACTAGCCAAATCCAACTCCTTCAACATGAATGTTCGGGTTTGCTTGCTTGTGTTTAACATCAAGACACTTTGTGGAGTTGACCATTGACCTGAGATCATTGCCCCAAAGTCGATGTCTGAGGTGTTCAGCCAGAATGTTTCTGCCCGGCTAATGGTTGCTTTCAAGGTGACCACCTGGTCATTGCTTGGATCATATACATTGCTCACAGTTAGAGTTTCCTGAAAAGTGCCACTCAGCGAAGGCTGAAACACAAAATTGACCTCCTGGCTACTGTGAGCTTTGAGAACACCTGTGCGGCCATCAATGATGTGAAGATCACCTGATGCAATAGACCCTGCAAAAAAATCCACATACTTTTTCTTATGCAAACAGAAATAATTTCCCACAAGCTTCTGTTACACTTTTATAATTCTGGAAAGGGTCCCTTCAAGACACAGCAGCTTCTCACTATGTCAGTTATTCTCCAAAATGACCAAGAGACCCTACCCTGACAACCAGAATGAACTCAAATCCCATCTGTAATTGCTAGCCATTTTTACCTGTCTTCTTGATCTTGTAGAGCAGAGGGACATCTGCAATGTTATTCAAAACCAGAGTTTTTGCACGGTGCTCATTCGTGAGCATCTTCCCAAAACTGATATTCTTCTGTGCTAGAGATAACAATGCCCGACAAACCTGGATACCCCAATCCCGAACCCGATTTAGATCAGCAAAGAACTTTTTGATCAGGTACACTTCAGTGAACACACAAGAAAGAAACTGTTGCTAAAAACTGCACTAGTCAGTTCCAATACTTCTCTGGTGATGATTGTTTAGGAGAAGGGATCCCTTACCTTTATTTGCACAGGAAGCTCTCGTGTCAGTAGGTCCTCATCCATGGCATGCTCTAGGAATCCAGGTTCCGTATGTTCTTGACGCTCTGTGTCATAATCCAGCAACTCAATAGTCACCTGCAAAACACAGTCACAAATGACAGATCTATTGGCCTGATGGAAAAGGTGGACTAGTCAAACAAGCATCTGACATGCCCATATGTGATTGTCCTGGAAATGGCTACTTCCCATCTAAAGACTTGATTTTCATGTAAGGATCTCTGCCATTGTACCCTCCTCTCCATTGGGTCTCTCTTTGCTATCACTGAACACTAGCCATCTTCCCATCAGCCCTTTACACCAATCTTGAAAGACTCTACAACATTAAGCAGTGAAGCTGGACTAGATCCCTCCATAGATGAACAGAGATGTTGCAGACCTTTGCTTCAAGCTGTTGGAGACGTCCTTGTAATGAGGAGTGTGACTGACCATCCACAACCAGCACAACAAACAAGTTTTTTGATTCACCCGGAAGGAGCTCAAGTCTCCCAAGAGTGGACAGAATTCGAGGACCATCTTCCAACGCATGCACTGTAAGCTCCCGATCTCTTATGTGATCATCTATGTACTGAGGAGAGAGATCCACAAATACCAACAAGTCAGGCTTACAAGAATAACCCTCTAGTATTGCACTTCACATAGAGAACACTCTGAACTTTTCAGTTAGAGTTAGAACAGACACCAACCTTCTTCACTGCATCATCATCAGTAAGGGATACACTTGATAAAGATGTGCTTCCAAGTCGATTCAAAACATCTGCAATGCATTCCTCCTGGCTGGAGTCCTCATGGAGAGGAGAGCGGACATTTTTTCGTGCATCCTCAGTGCCACCACCACCCAGCATCAAATGGCTTTGGGCTCTTTTCAAGGAACGGACACCAGAATGGTCTGGGGCTGAGCTTGAAAAAGGCTTTACGTTGGCAGCAGAATCATCCTGTGACTTGGCCTGCCCTGGAATTGCAACTGGAACAAGAGCTCCTGCCTCCAATGCATTGTTCGCCATATTACTTGACAGTCGGCTGGTTCCCAGATCAAGGGACATCCTGTCAAAGCCCCTGCAAGAAACATGGAGTTTTTGCATTGACATGCCAATCTGACCTTCTCATTCCTTCCCACAATGACCCACTCCCACACATTTCAGAACAAATGGAGACAAAAGCAGTAAACCATGAATTGTGCAACCCAGAAGAGATTTACAACCACCCACCTAATCCTTGTCCTTTTATCAGATGTTGAAAATGGATGTCTTGGAGGCATGGTCTTCGCATGACCCTGTTGCACAGGAAATGGAGCTGAGTCCACGATTGCTTTACTCAGTCGAGGCTGTGATTCCTCAAGAGTTTCGAGAATTTTCTCCTTGTTCACTGATGCTGCGTAAGCTCTTGATACACACCACAACAAAAAAAAGGCACACAATGCACCCTCTCACTCTCTGTTTTGGCATGCCTCTACTACTCTCAGCACTTATGACTTCATTTAGGAAAACAGCAAAGCTTCTACTATTACACATATGAAACAACATTTCTTACACAGAAACAACTCCCCCCCCCAGAATATAATTGCTGGAAATAAAACAAACTGAGCGATCTAGGACAAATTGAAATAATATCTCTAAACTCCTGAGGTGGGTGTTATGAAATACCTCTTCCGATAGTCATAGTAGTCTTCCTCACTTCCTTCACTAACAAGACTGCATGTGTCTCCAAACTCCAGGATCCCATCTTCCTCAAGTGACTCATCTTTCAATTGATAGATGCCAAGCTCTTCAGGCATTGAGGTGTTGAATCCCAGTGTAAGCTTCTTGTCTGTGATGTTCTCAACTGACAGTAGCTTTACACTCGGGTTGTTTACAACAACACTGCCAAAAACAACCCACCCACATCTCAACCACCATGACAACAAAAAATTTGTGCTTGACCCACAAGAACAGACAACGGAGGTGATGAGAATTTGTCACAAAAGCCTAGCACCCACACAAACTATCAAGGACATAAAATGCACAGACAGAGCCAGTCACTACTCCACACAAACAAGTGCAAAAAAAACATAACAGAGGCTCAGAAAGTCACCCATCAAAATCAAGGAAGTTATTTGAGGATGGTGTCTTCAGCTTGTAAAACAAAGAATGGAAGAGAACATGATGATGGTCCATGATTTTGGCTCGAACCTCCAAGACTTGGTTATTATCCTTATTAAACAAGTTGTCCACTCTAATTTGCTTTCGGTACTTGAGATTGGTTTTCAAGGGCACTAAATCAATGTCAAGGCTATGTGTCTCTCGTGGAGGTATTGAGACTCGTTCTGCGTTGCTCTTTAGACTGATGATTGTTGATGTCACATATGAGCTGACAACAGCTGGGAGATCTGAGAGGTTCAGGATCTGCACGCTGGATGACTTTGCCGAACCAATGTTGCAATCACCGAAGTTCAACTCCAAGCTGGAAAGTTTGACAATTGATGTGCACACCTGCGCCTTGCACTGCACAATTTGGGAGAATATGCACATTTTGGGTCATCAAAACAGAATCCAGGACTGAAGCTCCAAACAGCATGATAACTCCCAAAGACAGCACAATACCAAGGGTCAATCAATGCATCGAACATCTAGAAAGAGGAGAGATCATGCCCCAGTGTGATTTGCTACTGACAGAGAAGCCACACATTATCTGACAAGGGCAGAATAAATCTGGCAGATGGTTTTGAAACCATGCATGCACAAGATGCTGAGAGTAAGATACCTACCTGGATGATCTTTGAGAAGCGTTGTTTAGTATAGCCCTTCTTTTCTGCACATTTGAGGGAGATCCGGAAACTCCGCCTTTGCAATCGTGCGGCTTTTAATTCGTCACTTGCACCTGCAGGGTAGAGCCAGACTAGAAGGTTTTTTTCCTCACCCCTTCCAAGAGAAATCACTTCCACTCTACTCTTCTTGTTGAGCCTGACACTGGGACTAACAGAGTTACCCTGCATACACAAAAATCACTTTAAGCCAAGGAAACCCCCCTGCTGCAACAACCCACAGTTATCTTCATATTTCACTGAAAAAGGGCAGCTCTCTCTTGCTCTCACAATGCAAGAAAGACAGCAGCAAAATCATGAGTGACATAATGAATGCTTTAAGGCTTTTTTAACGGTGTTCAAAACACCTTGCACTCACAAGCTTATCTAAAAGTACAGTTGCTGCATGAGCTTCATCTGTATCCACAGCACCATCCTCATCATAGCTCACAACATCCTTTAACTGAGCTTTGGAATCAGGTGATAGAAGGTCCAAGTCTGTCTGTCGATAAAAAGCAAGTTGATCACCGGGAGCATAATCTGAGCCCAAATTGACCACCAAAGCCTGCAAAGATTCCAACATAAAAATGTTGATAACCCATTCAAAGGAAACTGCAGAGAACTTTTGTAGTTCCCAAAAACATTGAGAACCCACAATACATAGAGAAGCCACAATAATACCTCAGGAGTAATGTTTCTAAGTGTCAGCATTTGACATGTTCCGTTTCCAGAATAGCAAGCACCAAAGTCCAGCACACCGTCCTCTCCAACACCTGTTACCAGAAGTCCTTCTTGCTGCTGCTCCGGGTTCACCTGTACAAAAGAAAACAGCTTCAATTAGAAAATACATACTCCCACAGAACTGATGAAAATTTGAAGCTTCACCCACAACTTTTTTTTCCTCTCTGTGATCAGGATCTATCAATTTTGTTCAACCTCCGCATCAACCATTTTCAACTGTGGAATGACTTGGCACATCCTACATAGACTACTACCCTCAGACTCTTCTCAAAACATGACACAAGGATATATCATGGTATGAGTGTAAAGAACTCACAAGACACTGAATGGGTATGGATTTGGAATTCCTGCTGTCGAACATATTGTCAAGTTGTACAAAGTAAGAAAAATCTCCGACATCTCTAGGCTTATATGTTACACGGATTCGTCGATGTGCACAGCTCTTTATTTCTCCATCTGAGACAGGCAGCCCCGTATCATAGTCTGTGAGGGCTAAAATCTGCCAGCAACAACACGAATGGAACAACATATGAGAAAATATGTAACCACAAACTCAAGAGCAATCTTGTCCTTGCTTTAGTGTCACAAGGAGATATTTTTATCTGGCTAAATACCTAGCAAGAATCACTGAAATGACATATCATATAGCTACTCAAGTCAGAGGGGGAATTTTGTTTAAAAATTAGAACGCACCGGATGCTCCACAGCAACATTCTTTACACGAAGCTGAAATGTGCAGGGGATTTCTGAGATATTCCATATGCTGAAGTCTTTGACAAAAACTCCTCCTGGCACACAGTCCTCAAAAACTATTTCAGAGACATCTGTCTTTAAGGTGGAGCGACATACTGTGGAGTTGAAATCCACAGTAATAACCTGATGCTGCTGCTGCTGCTGCTGGCTGCCTAACTCTTTAGGGTCCTTGCCACACTGATTCTCACTGAGCACTGTTGCAGATAGAAATAGCTTTCCATGAACATGGACTGTCTGATTTGCACTCGAGTACACCCGTTTCGAAGGCTCCACATGTCCATTATGTAAAAGCCTTTGCTGCAAAAACCATAGATAATAGAACAATCATTCACTTGAAAAAAAGAACAGTCTGAGATTGTAGCACAAAACATTAAATTACAAAGGCCAAGAAGCTTCTTCTCTCTCAAGAGAGCAATATCCAATTGCTTCATGACCTGGTGGTGGGAGGAGGAGAAATTTAAACCCCACCTGAGTAGGAGACCTGTCATCTTTTTCCTTGTAGTCTCTTGCGGGCTTTGGCATATCATTTGAGACTTCATTGGGTCGGAAGCTGATGATCACTTGCTGCACTTGCCGAGGTTGAAGAACCACCTCACTCACTAGATTCACTGTATTGAATAACTGCAGGGTAGTTGTGCAAAATGCCAAAACAAAAACTTTATTTGGGTCGAGGAAAGTTGTAGTTCGTCAGAAAACCCTAATTCAGAAATGCAATATTGAACACAATACAGTAATATCACTGTCTACAGAAATGTCTCAAAGAAGAAGAAGAATAGCATCACAAACACATCTTTGGGGTTCATGGAAAAAAACCAAAAAAATCTGCCATGCATCTATCTTACCACATGAGCAAGCACAACAACGAGAAATATTCCTTTGATTTCTGACAAATCCAGAAACACAAAGAATGTTGAGGTTGCACACATGCATTGACAACATAAGCCTTCAGATCAGCATCATAGCAGCACAAACCTGATTGAAGTCATCTGCGAGAAAAGTGGCAACTATTGGCTCAGTGTTACTGTTCTCGATTTCGTTGTCGAGATTCTCATTGTTGAGCTGGAATCCAATCTGCGAACCGAGGTCGCTGTTGAGCTGAATGGAAAGAGCTTCATTGCACAAACTGTTCTTGGTCAATTGGTCGGTCGATCGATTGGTCAGTCGATCAGTTGGTCCACATAGAAAATTGCAACATGTCAATTGTCATATTGTGATCAGCAAGAGAGTAGTACTACTAGTCACAAGAGCAACAACATGTGGGTGGGTCGTCGACCCATATACATTCTAATGAATGGCATGAAAAAGAAAACCCCTCAAAGACAGAAGAATTCAGGGGGTGGGCACCCAAAGAAAGAAACCCTGGGAAAAAAACTCCTACTACCCAAGAAAGAAAGCAGGCAAAACGTGAAGACCTGATGAGGAAGAACTTGCGGAGAACGTGGAATTCGTTCAAGATCACGTTCTTGAGCTCGATCACATTGTTAGAAATGTCTGTGGAGAACAAGAAGCCATCTCCGCTGGTGGTGGTGGTGTGCTGGTGGCCTCCCACCACGGCTTCGTAGGGCGCCATGGCCCCCTTCTCCCTCCTCAAACCGTGCCTCCCAACAGCTTGCATTGAAGTGGCACAGATGATCCACAGCGTGTCTCACCATCCAGAAAAGATCTTGTTGTCGTAGTCTCTCTCTCTCTCTCGCGCTAACCCACTCTCCTCTTTTTCTTCTTCTTCTTCTTCTTCCCTTACCAAACCCCGGATGGATTTCTCACCACACTGCCTCTCCTCCGCCCTCCTACACGCTTTCTCCACACCTCCAAAACAACAACAACAAGGAGGTCCGTTCTCGACCTCCAACTCTCCTCCTACTACACTTGGGTTTTTCTTTTCTCTCCTTCTGCTGCTGCTGCTGCTACTGCTGATGATGCTTCTTGTTCCGCCTGCCGCTCCTACAAACAAACTAACAACAACCCAAAAATCAAAACAAAGAAAACGCTTTCTTCCTTCAAACCCAACGCTTGGAAACTCTGCAAAAAAACCTCCAAGGATGATGAGAGTAGCTCGAAATCCGCACTCCCTCTTTTCCTCCCATCCCCCGAAGCGGCGCTCATGTCTTCTTCTACTTCTTCGCTTCCCAAACCCATCGAGTCCTCCCAAAACCCCCCCCCACCCAATTCAATTCCTTCCTCTCTACACCTCCTCCACACCAAGATTTTTTTAATTTTAAAATCTTCACAAATTGGAGCAAGAATTCGTTGCAACATGGAGCAGATTCTGCGCCTCTCGACGCCGCAAAACGCCCCCCGCGCGCGCTCTCCTCTCTCGACTTCCCTCTCTCTCCTCCTTCTCTCTCGTCCTTCCCCCTTTCTCTTCTCTCCACCCCCGGGACCCCGTGCACAGTCCAAGAACCTCCGGGTTTTTCGTCCTACCAGCGGTTCCGTCGTGAATCCGCCAAGAGTTCCCCTCTATTATCCAAAGGTCCCACACACAATGGCATGAACTGGCAGGAGACATGTATCCCATACCTATGTGCATCCCAGATGCAGCAGCTATTTACCCAACGGGTTAAAGAATATAAACTGACATACAAAAACACATACGAAAATCTGAATCACCTCCGGTTTTTATCACATACCAGCGGTTCTGTTGTAAATCTGCCCAAATTTTTTTGGCTCTATTACCCACTGGTCCGACAGATGATGGATGGTATGATGAGGAGACAAGTGTCCATTCCTATGTGCGTAATAGATGATGCAGCTATTACCCAATGGGTCGAAAGAATAAACCGGCGTACACACGCAAATGGGAATGGCTGGAATCTTTAGTTTCGTCAGAAACCGGCGGTTCCATCCAGAATCCGCCAAAGAAACACGTGATTATCCAAAGGTCCGACAGATGATGATGGATGGTATATGATCAGGATTGAGGATTGTCCATGGCCTATGTACATCCAGATTGAAGCAGCTATTTTACCCAGCGGGTTGAAGAACAGACCGGCGTGTACATACTACACACAAACGGCAATATGGCTGGAATCTGGATCTCGGTTGTAGACGCGGTAGGGCCGGTCACGCCCTGACACACCGGCGTTTGCCGGTGGAAATGGGGATCTGGAGGATACAGCTGGGCGTGACGACCGGTTAGCGGCGGTAGTTGGTAGGATCTGGTGGGGCCCGGAGCTAGCTACCGGTTGCTGCCGGTGGGTTTGGGTACCGCATCTTCCCAGAATTAGGACGTCTTTTTTTTTTCCTTTTGTTTTTTCTTTTTCTTTTGTTTCTTTTCTTTTTTTATTTAGGGAATGGATATTCACACGCTTGCTTCAGCATTGAATCTCTTGATACGAAAAGAAATTCACCACCAAGCCCCTAACCTAACCCACCCACCTGCCCGCTGCCCGCTTCCCTCTGCCCAAAATTAAAAAACCCCCAATTTATTTTTTTAAATAGAGAAAAATAACACAAAGAATCTGATGTGGGCAGGCTTCTGTTTTTTTTTCTTTTTTTTTTTCTTT
>Ga0209208_10004344_pt1 | contig 20133 bp, 27 predicted proteins | sample S1TSphfallax_3_FD_187694 | JGI IMG/M metagenome (GOLD analysis project Ga0209208, IMG submission 187694) | Host-associated microbial communities from peat moss isolated from Minnesota, USA - S1T2_Fd - Sphagnum fallax MG (SPAdes) (version 2) | ecosystem: Host-associated > Plants > Peat moss >...
ATGTTCCCATAATACATTAAAAATATTATAGTTCAAGCTCATAAAAATAAAATCAACATTAACTTAAGTTATCATTTACCACAATGAAATTAACCAATGTTTGCATTTCATGACATCTAACTTTTTATACCCCTTTAGACCCCAAGACAAGATGATGTCATTGTTGGCTCCTTTAAATGATTAATTAATTAGTAGAAAACAATAGTATTGAGTACAATTGATGATTCACTTAGTAATGTCATTGCTAAAGTTAACAACAAACTTTTGTGCAATGTGGATATAGTAATTGGGCCAACTTGTGCATGTTGCCTATGTTTAGAATAGTGCAAGATTTATACAAACTAACTTAAAACTCATAGACATGTTCATTTGTGACTTTGTTGTTGTCAAGTTATGTTAAGTTAATTTGTACACAATGTATATAGAACCTTGGCCAATGGTACTACCATGACCATTTTCAAAGCTTCAAGTGGATTTGGTGGAATGTAGGAATGATGGACTTTGCATTGTGTGGTGGATTGGCTCACAATCATGAGTTGGATTTGTTGCCTTTAGTTTCATGCAATGCTTATATAACATGTTGCACAAGACTAAAAGGGTTCAATTTAGCAATGTCAATGGTTACTTTGAGGATGATTGGGTAGTTGTATGAAAAAGCGTTAAAGATTAATGCACTTGAACAACTAAAGGTTTAATTGATGAATTTGATTGACAATTTTCTAATTCAAGAATCCCCATCATAGTTTGTGCCACTTGAAAATGTTGACTTAGCACATTATTGCAACCTTAAAACCACTAAGGCAAATGGAGTTTCATATGATTGGGCCTATTAGACGAGGTTTCACTTTATCAACATTTGGTTTTTTTTTTGTCACTTGAAATCTAATATCCATTTATTGTGCAACCTCCTTTTGAATGCAACCCTACCAATCATATGTGGATCCGTATCGCCGTTAGTCAAGTTTTTAGGAACATGTTGTTTGAGTACTTCAAACTTGTTGAAATTGCAATTTTGGGTGTTATGGGAAGTGTGGAACATGAGTGTGCATTCTCTACACTTAATTTCATGAAGTCTAAATTGAGGAATCAACTTATAATTTGCCTAGATATGGTGGTGAGGATGTATGTGCAAGAATTTGATAAAATTAGGATTTCCCATTTTATATTGTCATTATTTGATGAAGGTTCACTATGGTTGGAGTTATAGGCGTTTGATTGGATTTGGAGACATAGGGCTACATTATGTTGTTAACAACAATGAATTTTATCCTCTTATTGACAATTCATTATTGGTAAAGATTTTAGTAATAATGTAAGTTATTTTGTCCACCATCCATTGCATTGGGCAAAGTCCATTTTTGGATTAGGTTAGGAGTCCCTTAAATGGTATTAATGGTCTCTTCCCTCATGAAAATTCATTCTCAGCCCATGTTGCTGAGCTGCAGCTCGAACTGCTTGTGAGTTCTTTTGCACCTTGTCATGGTATAGGGTTTGAGATAAAGACTATAGCTTTACACATGAAGTGATTTGGAAAGCTAGTAATTGATTTGGAAACTAACATGAGTTACAAAAGTATAAGAAAAAATAGAGATGGAAGCATGCCCCAAATCCCCAACTTCAAATAATTTCTTACCCATAATGCACAATGATGATTGACGCAATATGGCAAATTGCGACCATCTTATTTTAAAACTTTTTTTAATCCACATTAAATGCTACCTAATTCAAATGGCAACCATTGTAAGTCCTATAAGATGGCATATTATGAATCATGATGGCATTCCTTTTTGTAGTTTCTTTTGTGCGCACAAAATCCCAACTAACAACATTGCAAATTCTATTGTGGTGTAATGGGGGTGATAGAGTACATATTCCAAAACAATACATGACATCACATTTGGCAATTGTTGTAAGAGAATAAGGTTTTATGGTTATCACTAACCTTCCAACATGATGATCATAGACATTGACTTGTAAATGCTAACATTGAAATTACCAATGTATGAAATATCATGTCAATGTTTGTTATCATTGAATTTGAAAGGGCCAAAATCAAAATAGATCTTGGTGTGTTACTTGTTGCATTTGTTGACATATTTCACATTTGAACTTTTGATAAACTATTTTCTAGCATAAATTTATCTCACATTTAAGTCCCATTACACATTCAAGGTGTGCTAATATTTTTGTCACAATGTCACCCTTATTTATATTCCTTTATTAGTTTTATTTTATTGTACACATGAACATAAATTAAATGATATTGATGAGTCTAAATATATGATGGTCTAAGTCATTGTATTGTAAAATATTTGACATTTTTTGCATTCATTAAGATTGATGGGAATAAAATTATATCAATCCTTTAATGAATGTGTCCTTTTAGTCTTAGGCGATACACCTTAGCTAATTTGGACTTGTGCATAATTCACATTCACCAACTTTCTATTAAAATTACCTTTCATTTGCATCATTGATGTATCCCCATTAAATTCAATGTTGCCACATACTTGAATTCTAAGTTTGAAAAATCGCCATCTTCATAACCCTCAAGGACAATGTATAGCCATCCTAATATTGATATGCCACAAATGGGAAGATTGTCACTTGCAACTACTTTACTTAGATAGTTGTGACCAAACCAACATTTAAAAAAAAACCCCCAAAAAGATAATGTTTCAAATTACATTATTGATAGTTTATGTAACAACTTATGTTGGTTATGAACAAACCACTAAAATTGCAGTCAAATTAAAAATTTGCACAAGAAGGAAAAAAATGAGATTCTTAACACATTAATTAAAATGGATCTTTGAAATAAATGAAATATTGAAAAAAAAATTCCTCTTACCTATGTCCACAACTTTGAGTTCTAGCTTTTAGAGCCAATTTTTAAATATTAAATACTTTTAATAGGTATGTGTTTGAAAAGTACCCATATTTCACCATCAAGTTCGTGAAGCTATTTATAACCTTGAGATGTTCTAGACCCAAGTGAATGTGTAATCCTTTCATGAATGGGCAAAAACACACTAAGGTGTAATAATTTTAAGCACATGTGGAAGTCAATAATTGCTTAAATTAACATTGCAAAAGTAGTGTGGAAGCATCATACCTTGAATCACACAAGTCATTTTACAAGTTATCATTAGAAATTTGTTATAAGAAAATTTTCAACCCTAGTTTACCTTATGGAGAACTTAAATTTGAAAGATGAGCTTCTAAACTATTATTTTTGTTGAATAAAAGACTTAATAAGAAAAAACCATAATTCAATGTACTTAGAAAATTTTGATTATCAAAATCCTTTAATTTTTTTTTCCTTGGTATCAATGTTATCACATCAAATTACCATCAAGTCCTTTATTCGTTTAAAATTATTATATGAAGGTGCATGGAGTCCATATTCATTGATAATGGATTGTTACATGTTTTTGGGTACTCCTTTGAAAGTTCATTATGTTATGGTTATTCAAAAACTATCCATGAAATTCATACAATGTGATTATAATATATACAACATTGCAGTGTTGAGTCCTATTTCATTTTAATTGATTATATTTAATCACATGGCCAATTATAAATTCCAAAATCTTGCAAAAACTACCTTGTGACAATATTTTATGGACAATGTAGTGTGCTTTTACCTAAATGCATGGCCTAATAAATGCAACATTTTGTACACACATATTCCATCTTTCCTTGAGATATATCCCAAAATTAAATCCTTTAAAAAAAATTGGATCAAGTTTTGAATTTTTTTTTTTCCTTACCTTGAGCAATTCAACCAATCTTCAACCCCTTCTTAAAGGTTGAATGCAATGTGCATATTGAAAATACAAATATGAAACATTCTTGGACATTAATGTAACCTTCACAAAAGTGGAAAATGCATGAAATATCATACCATGTGAAAGTGCATGTAATTGTTTTTGCATGGGTTTTGGGTTTGCAAACCAATATATTGGAAATTTCTTGGGATGGATTTTATTTGGACAAACATTTGCTTTGAATATTGAGCTATTTTACTTCACTTTTTTGTCATGAATTTATTACATGATGATTGTTTGTGTTTTGAATAATAAATCTATTGTTGAGGATTGAGTTTCTATTTTATCAAATGAACAAAAGGCGTGAAACTTAGTTTAATACAAAACTTATTGATACATCTTGGCAATCTTTTTACATTACATTGTAACAAGTTGGTTTTATTAAGAAGGACTCATCTTGTGATGATTTTATTGTTATAATTAATAACCCACTTTTGAACAAATGTTCTTGAAGTTGCAAGTATTGGTCCTATAAGGTTGTGTGAACTTGTGGATTTTTAAAGAACATTTAAATTGGTTCAATGGTCAAAAGAAGGATAGTTAGCCCTTGACCATATGAAAAAGCGATAAAAAAGGATGATTTTTTAATGTACAAATGGTGACATGACAAGTTTAACTTGATAATAAATAGTGTTATGATCTCACAAAAATGTATGTTTTTGACTATGATAATGTGAAAGGAAGAATTTTAACTTAAAATGACAATCTATGACATTTCATGATATGAACGTGTCCAAAATTCATATAACATGTGATTACCTTAGGCTTCCTAAAATGTGGCATTCTATTTTTAGATGTCACATTTAGATAATATAAGGTTTCCTGGACGCCGAAAATAAGAAGTGAATGTTCAGAAATGCTGCACAAACATGTCATTGGAGGTGTTTTCATCGTACCTGACGTACCATGTCATGTAAAACACCATTCCAGCTCCTTCATGCTCTTGAGTTTGGTTTGTTAATCACCAGTTGTGACATGAATCCATGGTCACTTTAGTGATGTGCCGCTTCTGTGTGTGCTTCAAGCACGCATAACAACTAGGGGCCAAACGTTAGCGGATAGAGAACACCAAGTACTACTTGGCCCCTTTCCGCAAGGAAAACTATGAAAAACACAATAGCAGTCAACACCCTATTGAATGGGAGAAATACAAAAAAGCTAGCAAGGAAGAAAAAATGGAGTTTTTTAAAATAATGAAATTTGTTTTGATTGAATGTTTCATCCGCATGAGTGGCGATATCCTCGAATTCATTTTGGATTCGAAGATTGTGGAAAACATTATTGCACAACTATTTTTTCATCCTAACGACAACTTGGACACATTGTCCCTAGAGAAATCCATGGCACTTTTCAAGAAAATGCCCGACACCACGGCCTCATATTGCATCATCGTAAAAAACATGAAACGGTTTGAACTCGCTTTCGATCACACTTCAATTGGTTTATTGTTTTGTCAAACGTCTGCTATTATTGATCAGCACAAAAAGGCGTTTGGGAATGCAAAGTTAGTGGGCTTCAATAATCACATTGTTAGCTAGTATGTCCGTGTGGGTGCCACCATCAATCTTCAACGCATTTCAAACATCTTGAGCTCTCTTCGTGTGTGGTCGTTCACGCTTGCTATTGATAACTCCACGCATCGATCTGTGTTGTACCTTGACATTCGAATCCACGTTTGTCCCAATGGCTCCCTGGAGAATTTGCACCTGATTGTAGTGCCCTTTTATGATTGTCATATAGCAGAGAACATTGATGCCATGCCTGTCGCATTCTGGATGCGTTGTATGCATGTTGGCGATCTAAGATTATTGCTTTCAACACCGATGGCGAGAACACGATGATTGGGCGACACACTGGTGTAGTAACACGAATTGTTCATGAGTCTGAGACCAAGCTCATGCGCATCTGTTGTGCGCCTCATTAGATTGATCTCGTCATGAAGGATGTCGGTCATTCCTTGGATGACGGATTGTTCTATAAGACCGCCCACAATTTCAGTGTTCATTTGCATCACCAACAAAACTTATAGCTGGAAATGGGCAGTATGTGCCCGAAAGATACTAGTTGATGGGTTCATCTCGAGTGCATGTTATCCTGGATGCTCGAACATTGTTGTCGATTGTTGATTTGGATTGATGAGAAGAAACCCACTTTTGCACCGGATGACTCGTGGTGGCTAATGACAACCGGGGTTCGGCCATTACTTGAACTCGTCAATGTCACCTTGGTAATCCTGTAATCTCCTGATATCATTCTCTCGCAGCAAACATTAGAGATCGAGAATCTAGTCGGCCACTTGGCGAGCACAATGAATACGGAATTGGTGGGTACTAACGATGCCTTTGAGGCCATGCAGGCTTCAGAATTCATTGTTGTGGATCATTGGCGGGTAAAAATCGAGGATGTCTTGTGCCATCTCTGCAGCCAAGGATTGTGGGCCCACGATATGTTTCTGGGTTTGGATGTGGTTGATCAAACGTTGATCCTAAAGGAGATTGCGCATTTTCGATTGAAATTAGTGCAAGGTATATCGGCTATTTAGGCTGAGCGTGACTCGAATAACAAGGTTGCGCTCGATCTCGCTCCTCCTATGATGTTGTTCCAGATTGTTGAGATGGCACCATGTAATTTTGTCAATTTGGTTCTCGATCCATATCGAAGTCAATTGGCAAAGTTTTGGTTCGATGAGAAGATCGATCTCATTGAACGACATCAATAGGAACTCTTCAATACTTATAAGAAGGAACCTGGCTCCAAGCCCCTCATTGATAAGCAGGATCATACAACATTCTTCAATACGGGATGGGATGATATGAAGGGACGCTTTGAGCATTTGCGAATGTTCTGCGGTGGATTAGCAAATGTTTTCGCCAACACAACAAGCGTTGAGTTGGATTTTAGCATTCTGAAATGGGAAAAATATGACTTTCGACAGTCATTGATGAACTTGACGTTAGAGGGCATCTTTCAGGCCAAGCAACGCCGTGTTGTGATGGGAATTCCTGTTCCGACTGGGTTCAATGATGGCGTTGGGGCCCAATAGAACGAGCAATTGACACTTTTACAACTTACGTCACGAAAATTGATTAAATTTGAAGCAATTTGCCACTTTTTATTTATTGCTGATTTTGAAGATTTTTGGACGCCGAATTTAAGCTAAAAGTGGTAAAATTGACGTTTGCCATATCTTAGGAGCCCTGGATTACCTACTTCTTGAAGATAATAATCATTCTAAATGTTGTGAATGAAGTTCATAACAATCCTTGCAACAACTTCGAACAAGTTAATTAAAAATTTGTATGAAATAATTAAGTTAGTAACTCATTCATGAACTTAATAAGGCCAACATCACTTAGAATTCTTTAACAACTCTACTTACATTAGCATTAATATGTAATCAATTTCAACTATTCAAATATTTGATTCCAAAATTGTATTATAATATGAACAAAGTAATTGAAACAAACCCAAGAATTCTTTTTCATTCAGTTTTTATCCAAAATTGTTGATTACAACTTTGGAACATGTCCACAACAATTTGTTGGTTGTTTTGCATGGTTGAACAATGTGCAAAGCAAGTGAAAAATCTTAGCAACATTAAATTCATAAGATCAAAATATTATTCATCAAAGAATTGTTCTAGACATTCATCAAAATGTCAACAACTTCATCTTCTTCTTTGTAGGAAATGAAATAGGTATATGAATGAAATCTTCAACATTTCCCTTAGGATTTGATCATTTATAATTTTTTTTAAAACCATGGCTTTTTTAATATGTGTGTATGTTGTTTTGGAGAAAACAAATACAAGTAGTGCAATTTAAGAATATTATCACAATGTAAGGACTTTGCATTTTATGGAACATTCAAATCATCAGATATTAGAACACCATGTAATATGGTTAAACAATTACCAAGATAATTTAACTATCTATGTCTTAAATTATCAACCACAAATTGATTCCTAAATTCAAGCCAAATTATAATTGAAATATTGCATTGATGCAAAATCTCTTCCATCTTGGATGGTCCAACACAAAAAATGAAAGTGAAAAATATATAAAGTTCCAAAATGTGATTTGTATCCCTAGTTAGTGGTTTTTTGGGAAATTTTTTGTCAAATTTCTACCTATATGTAGGATTTTACATTTGTTTTAAATGTTCCAAAATTTCATAATTATTTTTTCAAAATAAACAAAAATCACTAGGTTTTTAAGAGTAGTTTCAATAGGTAGCCAACAATATAGAATATAGAAGGACACTTAAGTACACTATTTTCATATCTCATTTATGGCTAGAATTGGCTAAATCTTCTTGTGAATGATTGTTGGTTCAATTGTGTCATAAAATTGATTGTTTCATTTGAAATTTTATTATAGAAAAGCAATCTTTAGCTTGACCCAAAAATATCAATATCTCTAAGAAAGCTAAAGCCTAAAACTAGTCATTATATGTTTGAAATAATATACACAAGTACCAAGGTCATTTCTAACAAGTTCTCTCACGGTCAAATTATTTTCACTCTTTTGTCATAAGGTATTCACCAACAAATTAAATATTACGCATTGTTCCAAATCTTACAATCCTACTAAATCTCAACCAAGGTGAAACAACACCTCGAGGGTACCTTCACCTTCTTGGGTGGCAATATGGAACTCTTCATGGCAAACTTTATATAATGTTAAAATTGAACTCAAAGAACCTAATTTAGTATGATGACCCCATATAATTAAAATAATGTAGATAATTAATAGTATAATTTTTAGAAGCAAACCCAAAATAATTTGAGATTTTGACCATGGTGCAAGTGTAGATTTTGGTTCACCCAAGGCCTATATATCCCTTGTCCCTCTGAAAGAACAGGGACAACAAAGAAGAAAGAAAGAAGATCATAAAAGTTTGAGACCATCATAGTACCTTGGCTTCAACACATATTTGTTGAAAATAAATAATTAATTAATTTTGAAATTTTCATTTCAAACAAATAGAATATTCTTGAAGATTTTAAATATTTTCCTTCACAGAATATTTGTTATGCAAAAAAATATCTTCTTTTTTTTTTCTGAAAATTTCAAAATTTCTGAAAAAAAATAAAAATTAGTTTTGAGGTTGCCAAGGTAGTAATAAGTAGCCAGTCTGTAGGGTATTTCCAAACAATGAAACATGGGGCATTGGGGTGGTGGTACCATATTTATTTAGACTGAAATGGGTAATAACAGCAAATAAGTAGGCTAAAGAGCACCACAAAATTGGAACTTTTATTTCCAAACCCAATTTCACTCACACTTAGTTTAGAAAAAAACTGGGTGTCAAACTTCCTATTTCTGTCATGGAGGGGGGAAGAGCTTCATTATTGTTGTTGTCGTTGTTAGTTGGTGCTGCACTGGTGAGACTGCTCTAGGAATGAAATGAAGCTTTCCATGACAGAAAGAAATGAAGCTACACTACACTACTACTACTACTACTGTAACTTGTTTTGAGAAGGGCTTTTGTGGTTGAAAATTTGGAGCTTAGAATTTTTCATCTTCTTGCTGCTCTAGTAACAGCTGCTGGTGATCCTTCTTCAGCTCTTCAGCTTGTTGCCAAAGGTCTGGTTTTGGTTCTGGTTTTTGCTCCCCTCGTACAGCTGATTCCTCCAGCTCTTGGAGTTGTTCCCAGAGGTTTGGTTTTGGTTTTGGTTTTTGCTCCCCTAGTACACAGCTGATCCTCCAGCTCTTCGAGTTGTTGTCAAAGGTTTGGTTTTGGTTCTGGTTTTTTGCTCCCCTGGTACAGCTGATTCTCCAGCTCCTGTTGTTGTTACCAAAGGATCTTTAGTTTTTGGGTTTTGGTCCCCCTCCCATCCCAGCTGGGTTCTTTTGTTCTGGCCCTTTTGGTGCTCTGCAGGATCGGATCAATCTACAAACTTGTAGTTGTTGTTGCTGCAACTGGTGTTGTTGTTGAGGAAGTTGGGATTGTAGAGGTGAAGGAGGTTGTTGGAGATGTGTTTTTTGAATGGTGGACTTTTGGCGGTTTGACAGCAGATTTTGAGAGAGAGAGAGAGAGAGATTGTGGTGGGGTTGTGTGCTCATCTCCGGCCTCACATGGATCAAGGAGCTGTTTCGAGTTTAGTGCCATAGTCGAATTCTGGAAGAAGAAGAGAAGACCCACCCACACACCCATCATCATCATCATCATCATCATCATCATGTCAGTGGATCTGAGCCCGCGTGATGGCGGCAGCTCGCCGTTCAAGGGCAGGAAGAATGCACACGGGCAATACAACTTCCAACCATCACCACCCCACACGATGCTACAGCCAGCAGCAAGCTCAGAACACAACCGGAGTCGTCGGAGGAAACACATTCCTCTCCTCATCTCCATTCTCATAATTGCCAACATCGCTGTCTTCATCGTCACCATGTACTACAACAATTGCCCAGTACAAAGCGCTGAGCAGCAGCTCCAGAAGAAGTCTTGCATCCTCCCGTGGTTGCACAGATTCTCTTTCCAACCCTGGCACGAGAATCCGCTGCTGGGTCCATCTGCCGCGACGCTCCGTGACAAGATGGGCGGGTTGCAGCGAAGTTTAGTCATCTCGCAACAACAACCACACCATCACCAGGCATGGCGTCTCGTGAGTTGCATCTGGTTGCACGCAGGTCTCTTCCACTTACTTGCTCACATCCTCGCTCTTCTCCTCGTGGGTATTCGCATGGAGATGGAGTTCGGAGCTCTGAGGATCGGAGTCATTTATCTCTTGTCAGGAATCGGAGGCAGTCTGCTTTCTGCGCTGTTCCTGGATGAGGATCAAGTCTCGGTGGGTGCATCAGGTGCACTCTTTGGGTTACTAGGTGCGACTCTTGCCGAGCTTCTCACAAACTGGTCTCGCCATGACAACAGCAGCAAGTGCGCGTCGTTGGTCAGACTGCTCTTGCTTCTGTTCATCAATCTCGCGTTAGGTTTGATGCCATTCGTCGACAATTTCGCACACATTGGTGGGTTCTTGGCTGGATTCCTGTTGGGTTTTGCGGTTCTCATGCGCGTGCAGAAGGGGTACAAGAAGAAGAAGAATGACGACAAGGCTGGCTCAGATCATCATCATCATCAGCTGCTGCCATACTTAGGAGGTGGTGGAGGAGGAGCTGGAACTGTTGTTGATCATGCAGACGTTGTGGCCATGATCATCAACAGAAAGTACAAAGTGTACCAGATTGTTTGCATGGTTGCATCTGTGATTCTGCTAGTTGGTTTGTATGCAGCAGCTTGTGCCACTCTCTTCACAGGAATCAATGCCAGCAAGAACTGCTCCTGGTGCCACTACCTCAACTGTGTTCCTACCAGCAAATGGCAGTGTTAACTAGGTAGCCATCATAAAAGCAAAAACAGAGAACCAAGCATCTCGTGTTTTTTCGGTTCCAGAGATCCATCTTTTCCACAGAAGCAAATTCTTCAGATCATCATCAGTCAGCTGATTGTGCAAACCAGAATTGAGGGTGTGGGGGACTCTCTTGTTTGCTTGCTTTCTTCCTTGCATTGCATGGATGATGCACAGGGAGGAGTAGTAAGCTAACAACAGTAGAGCAACTACTCCAGAAACAAAAGTACCAAAAAGATGAATCAAGAAAGGAGGAGAAGACGATGCATATCTCTGTGCTTGTGTTTTTTAGGGGATTTTCCTAAAGGAACAGATTTGTTTGTGTTTGTAAATCAGTCTCTTGATTTGGGATGCACTCAGGTCTTGGGTCTTCTTCTTCTTCTTCTTCTGTCAACATTTGTGAGTATCAAACAACAGGACCTTGTCAACTCATCATGTATTTCATACAAGCATCCTCAATTGCATGAAATTTCTGATTTCTTGGAATCTCATGCTGTAAAAAAAAACATTATTATCATCAAACAATTAGTAGTGGATTTCTTTGAAATGCACAGTTTTGAAGCCCCAGTGTATCAATTGGTTCACATGAAAAATAGCCCACTGTTTGAATCAATGGGAATTGGCACTTCTTCTGGAGCTATTCTGAGTTCCCATTTTGAGTAAGGTTCAGAACATACACCAGATTGCTGGATGTACATGGGTCCCCAGACACAATGTTGTGAAACAAGAAACCTAAAAAATTGCACCAGTTTAGGGTAAATCCCTCCAATAGTGTTCCACTGGAAATGAGGAAACACCACATAGCAATGAAGTAGGCTACATAGATTGCTCTCACATATATTTGTATTAAAGGAGATATTTAGACAAACATATTTGCATTAAAGGAGAGATTACATCATTTACTGGTCACTACCATAGTGTGGATATGATAACAATCTCTGATGGAAAAAGCTTTTTTACCTCATTTTAGACATATATCCAGATTGCAACTACAGCACCACCTTTTTAGTCCTCCTTTCTGGAGGCCAAAAACCCACTGGTAAATTGACAAACTCAGTCAAGGAACAAAGACTTGATTATATCATCTGCCACCATCGTTTCTGCCTGCCAAAGTTAATCCACCTCCTCCATGCGGCTACCTTCATCTACATCATCTTCTAGTGTGGGCATATCAGCTTCTTCGTCAGCAGCAGTTGGATCTTCATCAATACTGAGACCCAGCTTAATCATGCGGTGAATTCGAGTGCCAAAGGTGTTGGGATCATCAAGGCTAAATCCAGATGTCAACATTGCTGCAATATAGAAGTAAAAGACTTTATCAGATCATGTAACAAAGGAGAGTAACCAAACACCAGAATAACAACACATTTCTCCACTTAAACCAGCAAATTTGCCTGCTGCAATGGAGCAGGCCCAAGGTCAATGGATAAAACAACTAGGTGTAAGATTTAGCAGCCACAATTTGCTCAGTACATACCCGTTTCAAACAGTAACAAGACAAGATCCTTGACCGTTTTGTCAGACTTGTCAACATCTACACGTTTGCGCAACTCAATCACGACAGAGTTCTCCGGATTGATCTCAAGAGTCTTCTTGCTGCTCATGTAGCTGCCCATGCTAGTATCTCGGAGTGCTTGTGCCTTCATAATTCGCTCCATGTTTGCACTCCAACCATATCTACATTACATTAATCCAGAAGTTTAAATACTACACATTACAAATCTTTAAATCCATTTAACAGCTTCTTCAGTTAACAAGAATTCTAGCAAAGAGTAGGCCTTAATCAAACCTAGACCAGGGACTGAGACTTACTCGCCCGTCACCAAGACACAGGGTGAATCCACAATACGGTCAGAGACTTGGACCTTCTCCACTTTGTCCCCAAGAATTTCCTGTTCATAAAAGTCAGCATTAGCTTTCTGAAAACATCCACAAACCATACAATTCCAGAATATGAACATGCATTTGTCAGCAAACACTGTCATGGACATACAAATTGGCAGTCTCTATGCACCTTGATAACTTTGCAAAGAGGCTCAAACTGAGCTTTTGTCTCCTCTTTCTTCTTTTTCTCCTCCTCTGTCTCATCCAATTTCAAACCCTCTTTCGTTGCAGATACTAACTTTTTGCCATCATACTCCTTCAATTGTTGGACTGCACCAGCACAGATGAGCTTAAGATTTTCTCCATATGTAAGATTGTGGCAGAACACATACAACTGTACCAAACTTCCCACAAAGACCTTGCAGTCTCTGCAGAACCCCCAGAAGGTTCCCCAAAAAAATTCCTTTGAGTGTGAATATGCATGCTGCTCTGAAGTCTAGTCCCCAAAACGTAGGATTCAAATCATGAAAGAAAGGAAACATAAGAGACCCAATAACCTCTTGCAGCTATCCCTACCTGCATACTCATCAATGGGATCAACCATGAAGAGAACTTCAAGACCCCGCTTCTTCAGCTTCTCCAAGAATGGAGAGTTCTCAACTGCCTTCCGAGACTCTCCAGTGATGTAGTAAATGTCTTTTTGTCCATCTTTCATGCGGGTCACATAGTCCTTCAGGGAAGTGATCTCTTCTCCTGACTTGGTTGATTGATACCTCAGCAAATCTGAAAATGACAAACAATGAGCCCTTATGAGTTTTGAAAAGAAACAAACAACTGCCCACCATCAACACACCAAACAATCACAACCACTTACCTTCATCCTAAACAGTTGACAATTGAATGAATAAGCACAACTACAGAACTAAGTGGAAGAAAGTACCAGCAAGTTTGGCACGATTCTGGGAATCCTCATGGATGCCAAGTTTTAAGTTCTTCCCAAAGGCCTCATAGAATTTTCCATAATCTTCCTTGTTCTCTGCAATCTCATTGAACAACTCTAGACACTTCTTCACAATATTCTTTCGGATAACCTGCAATGGAGAGTCACTGTCAAAAATCTATGTGTAATCCTCCCCTGCCAAGATGGGGTATACAAGGCTCCACAGTTAAGGTACAATGGTGCAGATGCCAGAACCTTGCTCAAATAATTTGACATACACAACCACACTGCTTGGACATTGTAGGACAACCTATACAACTCCTAAGACTGTTCAATGCATTGTACACACTAATAGAACACCAATGTTTAGTGAAATAAACCTTCAAAATCTTGTTCTGCTGAAGCATTTCTCGTGAGATGTTCAAGGGAAGATCCTCAGAATCCACAATGCCCTTCACAAAACCCAAATACTCAGGGATAATCTCCTCACAGTTGTCCATTATAAATACGCGACGCACATACAGCTTAATATTGTTTTGCTTCTTGCGCCCATCAAACATGTCAAAGGGAGCCCTCTTAGGCACAAACAGTATTGACTTGAACTCCAGCTGCAAACCCCATGGTGAACCAGTGAGAACCCTTAATGTCATGTATCCAAGAGAGTGACATATTACCAGAAGTAGATGACTGATGAAGACAACTCACTGTTACATTACCTGACCCTCAACTGAGAAATGCTTCACAGCCAAATGCTCCTCCCAATCATTAGTCAAGCTTTTGTAGAATGCAGCATACTCCTCCTTGGTGATCTGGTCTGGTTGTCGCATCCAGATAGGCTTCTGCTTGTTTATTAGCGCCCACTCATGTGAAACCTCCTTCACCTGCACATGTCAACAGCAACATGTCACAAAGAGTATCGACACAAAAGTCCTCATGGAACTTGAGATATTTCCATTACCTTTGTCAATTGCATCATGCAATTATTTCCATAGACTTCTTTCTCATAACCAGAAACCACTTAACCATATAAGCACCTTCTTCGTCTTCTTTGCTTTGTCCTTTTCTTCATCCTCGATCTCCTCAATTTTGCCTTCCTCTTCATCCTTCTCCTCTTTATCCTCATCCTCATCATCTGACACCTCTTTCTCAGTTGTCTTCTCAGTCCATAGAGAAATAGGGTAGCTGATGAACTCTGAGTGTTTTTTCACTAAATCCTTCAGCTTCCTTTCCTCCAGATACTCCAGCTGGTCTTCTTTGAGGTGCAAGAGGATCTTTGTGCCTCGGCCCAAGTCCTCGCCTGCAGGAATGTATACACTTCAATTACCCACACCTTCACAGGCCTTATGGAGCAAGCTGCATTATACTGTCAGTTACAGAGAACAACCCAACCTACTGAACTCTATTACCTTTTACCTCAACCCCATCTCTTACAGATGAGTATCACTACTATTTCTCAAACCCCTACAGAACAACAGTTCTGACAAAGTGTATAAGAAAAATATATCAAGGAGGGAAATAACACACATTCCAGCACTGCCATCACAGTGTTTCCCTGACCAAAGAAAACAGACTGAAAAAAGTGGCATTTGGTTACAGCCTTGCTTTTAGGGGCGCTGCATGCTTCATGCAACAGAGATTGAATATTCACAGTTCATACCATTATCTCTTCGGATGGTGAAGGAGCCTCCAGCCTGAGACTCCCATACATACTGCTCATCATCATTATGCTTAGTTGTCACAACAACTTTGTCAGCAACCAAGTAGGCAGAGTAGAATCCCACTCCGAACTGTCCAATCATGCTAATATCCGCTCCAGCGGAGAGTGCCTCCATGAACGACTTGGTTCCTGACCTTGCAATTGTTCCAAGATTGTTCACCAAATCTGAACCACAGGAAGACGTCATAATACATTAAGCACAGGCATAAGAGACTCAACACCAAAACTCAGCACTGACACATAACAAAGGTATCACTGATTGCAAGATCAGCATCCACTGAAAAGAGTCATCAAAGTAGGCAGCAATGAAAACCACAACTTTCAATGACATTACAGAGAAGTTTGTAAGGCCATACCAGCCTTTGTCATCCCGATTCCAGAGTCAATAATGGCAATTGTATTGTTGGTTTTATCTGGAACAATGTGAATGAAGAGCTCAGGCTGACTCTCCAGCTTGCTTTTGTCTGTTAGGCCTTCAAACCGAATCTTATCTAATGCCTGCCAAGACATATCACAATGCATTCAGCATTCAGCACCAGAAACTGTTGTTTGATGTACATGGAGCAGGAAATGGAAGGAACTAACAGGCCAATAAACAGGCAGAAGCTTCCCAGGGCAATTCTAAGGACCAGAAAGACAAAGTCACAGAGAACATCGTTCCTTCTCCTTAATGCTTTCCATTTTACGTCCTCTAGTATACAAATCGGAAATTCCTTCATCCGTGTTATGTCGGTAACGTTGAGGCCTTGAAAAACAAAAGAGGCTTCGGAACTGCGACTTACGTTCCTTCTCGATAATGCTTTCCATTTAAGTTCTCTTACAAATCGGACACTTCTTCCTCCTTATTACGTCGGTAACTTGAGGCCTTTGAAAAAAAAAAGAGGTGGGCTTATAAGAATGGCGACTTACATCAGATGCATTAGAGACAATCTCCCGAAGAAAGATTTCCTTGTTGCTGTAGAAAGTGTTGATGATGAGACTGAGCAACTGATTAATCTCAGCCTGGAAGGCGAAAGTCTCTACCTCCCCACCCTCCTGCTGATGCTGCTGCTCCTGCTCCTGCGGCTCCTCCACTATCATCTCACTTCCCTGCTGCTGCTCGTCCTCGGAGACGATCGCCATCGCTTCTAAAACCCTCGAAAACACGAGAACGTGACCAAAACAGCCTGAAAAAAAAGAAAAAAAGAGAGAGAAAAAATTTCCAACGAACAAACCGCTTTAGACAGAGACGCTCAACAGATCGGAGAAGGCAAGCGAGCACAAGAAAAAGCACGCCGATCAAAGCACGCAAGGGAAACGCTCTACGATTTCTCTGAAAACGCAAGACAGTGCGCACGAACGCCGGAGGCTTTGAAGGAGGGTCTGCAAGAGGGAAGGAGTTACACCACTCACAGCCGTTCGATTCGCCAACGAGGCAACATCCGGTACGTCCGTAGCCTTACTATCCAAGGTGGGAGTAAGGCCAAACTCGGATGCGACGTTTCTAGCACTTTCCATGAGGTTCTCACCGTTCGATCGCAGAGCATCTGTTATCGAACGGCTAAAAAATCTCCGAAGCTCCCAAACTTCGTCCATTTGTAATAAATTTCCGTCCAATTAGTCGAACTTGTTACCGACAGCGTTCCCAATTGTCCCCGTGTAAATTACCACCTGTTCTTCAAGTGGGAACGCACCGGCCTCCCCCTTGCACCCAGTTCTCGAAAGTTCCCGACAGTGCAGTCCTGGAGACTTCTAGACACTATAGTCCAAAAGGGTAAGTTTTAAACTTACCGCAAACAGTTTTCCCACTCTAGGTAACTTACCGAAGCCCAATTTTCACCTAGTAGTTCCATGCAGCCCTTTTTTCTCTTTTAATTTTTTAAATAAATATTTTTAAATAAATAAATAAATAAATTTTAATTTATATTTTTATGGTGCGAAATCTTTCACTGTTCAGAAATTCGGGAAAAAAAAAAGAAAAAAAGTCACAAATTAAATAATTTTTTGGAAAAATTTGGCTAGCATTCCCAAAAAACAACTTGGTAAAATTGTCAAATTGCCAAAAATACATAAAGATGTTTTTATTTTCTTTTCTTCGCATATTTTGTTAGTACCATAGTACATGAACGATTTCATCATAAATTTATTTTCGTTTGTCAAATTTTTTTCAAATTATTTATTACTCGTGTCAAAAAAAATTATAATTATTATCTATCAAAAACTTTGGAATTAAAAAAAATCAAGTGGTGAAATTAAGATTAAAAAATTTAATTAATTACTTGAGAGTTTGTTGTTGAACTTGAATTAGTCCCATGTGACAAAACAAACAAACAAGCAAACAACCTTCTTTAAATTAAGATTTTTTTAATTAAAAAAATTATGGTAATAATAGTTACATTGGAATTAGTTTAAGGGATGACTATATATATTAGGCCAAAATATGGCACTCATGAGTGGTCCTTTTTGACTAGGTTAGTCATTTATGTTAAGTGTAGTTGTATCGGTTTAGTCAAGAATGTCATGTTTTGGCGTACTAGCTACAAGGTCTATATTATTTTATCCTACCAAAATAAATTTTGATATGGAATTTGCTCATAATGGAATTGAAAGGTGTCTTTTTGGATTTGTGTTTTTTCAATATCATAGTTTTGAATGAAGAACATGATGAGTAAAATTTCAATACATTGTGCATGAATTTTGAATCTCATTTTTCTTCAATTGGACCTAAATCCATTTTAAATTTGAATTGAATTTAGTCAAATTGGAATTCAATTTCAAATGGATTTGAATTTCATTCAATATATTTTAAATTCAATTCAATAGTTTAAATTCAATTCTAAGGATTCAAATTCAACTCAATTCAATTTGAATTTAGTTGCATTTGGATTAAAATTTGAATTCAATTCAAGTTCCATGCAATGCCATTCAATATTTTCATTCAAATGGGATTTTATTTTGATTTTTCTTCCTTTCATAATCCCTAGTAGGTGGTGTAGTAACATGGATCATAAATATTCGTTAAATAGGTATAAAAACAATACATGTTCTTCATTTAGGAATACCCACCTATTTGAAATGTTTAGGTCCAATCAATGATTTTTCTTTTCAACAAATTTTGTCACTTTTTGGACCAAACAAATTAGGAAAAATTTGCAGCATTTTTGAAAAGTGTAAATTTAACTAATTGTTCTTTTTTTTCAAGAATTTTTATATTAAAAAAAGTGCGTCCAAAAATTAATTATACAAAATTTTCCATAAATCTGATGAAATGGGAAACAAAACCCCCCAAAAAAACTCATCAATAGGTGAAGGTGTTGGCATGGTTTGAAAGGCCCTTAATGAATAGTGGGGTGCACCAAGGTGTGCTTTTGTAATGTTTTGTAGCTTTAATTTTGAGTATTTTCATCCTTGAAAATTAAATAAAAATCAATAATTAAACATTGGGGATAAATTATTGGTTGATAAAGCCCTCAATGAATATAAATGTATCTAGGTAGATGTTTTTTTATGGGGATGAATTTTCACACTTCAATGACAATGTAATTTGAAAAAAGAAAAAATCAAAGGTTTTTTTGAAAAAGTGTGATTTAAATTTTTTTATTAAAATGTTCTTTTTGGCATATATTATGGTATTTTCATGAATTGTTGGCTTGGATTCTGAAAACTATTGACATTTTTCACATGAATGATGATGTATAATGTTTTATGTGTAACATTCATGTGTTACATTTCTTGATTTTTTTTTTGCATCTTTCTTTATATTTCTTGAATTATTTTTTGTGAAGTTTTTTTCCATTTGTATGGTCTTCAAAATGAAGTGGATTTGCAATAGGATGCATGGAGGATGTGTGTTGTTGACAATGAGTGAGAAATTTACAAAGTGTTTTTTAATTAAATGTATTTTTGAAGCAAATTTTGTGTTAAGTTTTGACATACATAATAATATTCACCAAACATTTGTAACCACAAATATCACATTCTCCACCAAATCTCAAGGTCATCATAGTATGAGTGAAGCAAGCATGTACAAACTACATTGACAAAATAAAATAAAAATGAATACCATGCTAGTGACCAAAGCTTATAACCCTTAGTTTCCAAAACTTTCGACACCCTACAAGTTGGTATTTCAAAAATTTGCACACTTCAAGCAATGAATTTCTCAAAAAATCGAGACAATTTTAAAAATATTTTAATTATGATCAACTCCCTCAAGGTGATATGGTAGTTGATCCGGGTGATTCCTATTCATGGCCATCTCTCAACACCTTATGATGTAAGTTAACAACATCCAAATTATGTAAAATCCACCAAACCATATTAGAGCCTTTGATTTAGGCAAACCGGTTTGAGCAAGGGGATAGAGATGGGATGAACCAATTCATCTCAAAACATGTAGATGCTTGTGGGGTCAAACAAATCTTGGGTTTAGGGTACCATGTTGTTGGGTCATCATGTTGCCCTTGTTACTCTTTGGTTGCAAATAAAC
>Ga0209208_10004346_pt1 | contig 20126 bp, 9 predicted proteins | sample S1TSphfallax_3_FD_187694 | JGI IMG/M metagenome (GOLD analysis project Ga0209208, IMG submission 187694) | Host-associated microbial communities from peat moss isolated from Minnesota, USA - S1T2_Fd - Sphagnum fallax MG (SPAdes) (version 2) | ecosystem: Host-associated > Plants > Peat moss >...
CCCTTCATTTTTTTATCATCTTATTGAATCTATCTTGATTTGTCCTCCTCTCCGCTCCTTGTCCTTTAAAGCATTCAAATTCGTGCTTTGTGTTTGATTGCATTTCACTCTTTGGTGTATTTCTCTTTTTTTCATTACAATTTGTGTGTTTTTGGTAACATGGCAACATTTAATGTTGTTGGACGCTCGGAGTTAACCATCATGGTCAACGATTCAAAGACAACCTCAATGTTTGAACAATGTCTATGTGCTATGTTTTCATTTCAGTTAGGATCTTTGCATATATCCAAAGATGTCTAGTATGATTCTAAGAATTTGGTTTTGAATTTGGTGTACCAGATTCCTATGACCTCCTTTCAAAGGAGACAATGGGTGGTTGGTTGTGGGCGTTATCACATTATTGGCAATAGTCTTACTCATAACTTTCAAGAAACAATCTTGATGCCAAGAACAACAAGGTCTATGGTCAAGATTGTGAAACAAGAACACGAAGTTAGCAACATTTGACCTCTATCTTTAGTCAAATCTTCTTCATTTGATTTCATTGAGCTATTTGATTTTTCCTCGAATGACAACTTGACACCCCATTCTCCGTCCATGATATTGCTAAATTTGATTTCTTAATTTGGTTCCTTGTAGCCACAATTTCCATCATCACAACCATTTTCTACCTTATCATCACAACCTTCATCTTCTCCTGAGAGTATTCAGTCATTAGGGTCTTGCATGCGTTTAATGGTGCTTCCATGACGGAGCTCCAATGAGTTACAAAATTTGGATTATGACAAAATACCTATTCAAAAAGTTTAATTATTGGTAATTGTTTTTGATGGGGATGTTTTTTTTTAATTGCCACCTTTGCTTCCCATGCCCACGACTCTTCCAAAATGTAGAACATGGACAAAAAGAACGATGGCCATGCTTGGTGTTAGGTGATCACCACCAATATTAAAAATAGTTTTGGGTTGAACTTCAAGAAGATTCATTGCTTGGGTCACCTTTGTTGTGTGTAGGATGATTGTGAGAACTTTGTGTGCTTTGCCTCTCACAATGAAACCTTTTGGTGCGGTGAAAATGTTCATATTCCAATCATAGGTTAGATGCAACTGACTCCATTGGCTTCCTCGCTTGGATGCAAATTTTGTCATGCTCCTCCCCTTGGCATTGTTGGTTACAATGGGTGAATCTATTATGTTGTGCATAAATTCCATTCTTTTTTTAGAACAACGATTCATCTTGGGGTACACAACCATCTTGTTGTGAATGGCAAGTGTAGGGAGTCTTTGGAGGAGATTAGAAGGTCAATTGCAAAGGAGGTCAATTGCATGCCTAACGCGAAGGTGTTTATGATTTCCTTGAGTGCAAGCAAGACCTTTTTGGCTAGGCATCTACTTGATTATAGCGATGGTAAAGTGGAGCTTCTCAAAGGTGAGCAATTGGAGCAAATCCAATACAAGTTTTGTGAATTGAACTCTCCCAATGTTCATAACCTCATTGCTTCTTTCAAACATTGTCCAAGTGGTGGTTACATTGATAGCATCCTTGAATTGAAGTTGAAGAATTCATATGACTACATCCAAGAGTGTTGTTTCCTTGGACAAGTTCTTGGACAAAAGGCATTCATTTTCAAGATGTCCATAAATGGTGTGGGGAATGGAGTTAGTCTTGTCACACGAATGCAACCTTCCAAGGATTTGCAAAATACTTGGATCATGTTTGATCATGTGAAGTGTGTGGTTGGTTGGACAACTATGGTTTGTCATGTGTACAATCCGGCCTATTGCAAAATGATGACCATTACAATTTGTGACATGCAGTTTGAGGACACAAAGGTTCAACAAATAATGTGAACAAAGTTTAATGACACAATGCAGAAGCATAACTTTCCAAAAATCGAATTTCAAGGGATTCATGGCTAATAGCGCACAAGCCAACTAAAACATCGTGATAATTGTTTATGGATTAGGGTCCCTTATGTGAGGATGATTGATAAGGGAGCACACATGTTTATTCCACTAGACTCAATTGTTCGATAAGCACACTAAACAACTATGATCTAACTCAAATTTCAAGATCAACACATCTCTCTTTGCCACCAATGCAAGGGTGCAAAATCCCTTGGAGGTCAACAATCTATATGCTCTAATTCGTTATTGGTGGCTTTTGTCAAGGGTTGTTTATGAGGCAAGTGTCCATGAACTTGGCAGTTGGTTTAACGTTTGGCATTTTCATGTTAGACAATGGGGAAGGTTCATGGTCCATGTGAGTATTTTGTCTCTTAGCCTTTTTTATTCTCTTTTTCTTGTTTGCATTTAACATAGGAATTCCATTTGCTCTCCAATTCCATTTGCATTCTCACTCTAGCTTTGTTCTGACATTTTAAATTTTGTTGATGTTTTTTTTCCTTTGACCTACATAAGTTCAATGATGAGGAGTGGGCGGACATGCCCACGCATAATTTGGCAAAATCTATGCATAACATTTAGTTGCAGTAGTCGAGAAAACACGATGTTTGTTTGTACACAACAACATCCAATGATTATGTTTGTGTTTTCAAATAGTCTACATTGTATAAACAATACTTGCAAGGTGGCCCAAATGGGCATGGACCTGAAAGGAATTATTATTGAGGAGGGCATAAGGATCAAGTGATCCTACCAAACTTGTAGCCGTTGTGGCAAATTTCACATCTAGGTCATCTTTCACAAATTGCCTTTCGCATTTTGAGGGAGAAGAGGTGTTTGGTTCTACCAAACGACTTGCCGATTGTCCTCTAGATGCAAATGAAGTTTCTCATCCTCTTGATTGTGTGAATTTTTCTTGTCCACGGATATTTGTTCTGGCTTTTGAATTTGATTTTGTGGAAGAGCACACATTCAACAACCACCATATGGTTCCAATGATTCATTACCTTTATTATCTTGAAGTGGCATGGAGTTGAAGGAAAGTATTTGTGTTGATGGTTAATGGTGTATTGAACGCTGCCCATCCAAATCTATAATTCAATGTTCAACATTCCAAAAAACCACAGTGCTCAAATGTAAAAAAAAATCAACATTTATAAATCAATAAATGGAACTCATGTTCCATGTTATTTAGGTTTTCGGGTTGAATATCATAGTGGATCACTCAAGCACCATAAGCATTGGTTTTGTCCCAATGACTTGAACCATTGTGTGGGTGGGATAACCTAAAAATTTGTAGTTGTTAGGCTTGTAGTTCCAATTGTATGGCCCATCCAAGAAGGTATTAAATTGACCCAAAAGGAGGTAACAACTCTAAAAGAGGTAGGGTTTTCCTTTGACCACCTACGTAGAAACAGAATTTGAAGTTTATTTGGCTTCCAATCTTCTAATTCAAGCAATTCCCATGCGCTTGCTATGAGTTGTCACAACCTTGTGAAGCTGTTCGATGGAAGTTGTTGGCCTATAACTCGTGGTGATAAGAAGGTGAAATAGCCTTCCGTGTTCAAAATAACACAATAGCACATGAACAATTGGGAAGCTGGCAAGTTATTTATCTAATGCATTGTTTTCCCTATTGTTGATGTCTTGTCACTTGGGTATGGACAAATTTACAATATTCTTTTTGATAGCAACTGATATGATGTCATTATTGGAAATTTCCCTAGATGTTCATGTGTCTATTTTGTTAAAATGTTGGTAGAATCTTTGGGTGCCAATGGGGCATATGTGAAATTTAAACATGTTTATCACATCTTGCAAACGATTATGTTTTGTGGGCTCACAGAAGAGTTCATTCACTACTACACGTGGAGTTGGGATGAAATTCAACGTTTTTTAGAATGTTCTAAAGCTTTTGGATTCTCATGATAATACATAGTAATTGCATATGTTTCAAATCAATTGTGTTTTCTCATTCATTAAGCTTGTTGTAGTTGCCTTCACTATGTAAAAAAAATTGTTTTTAATTACGTTAAACAATTTTTTCTCCACTATGTATTATTTCAATCGTTCTTATGAAATGTATATGTTCTTTTGTTTTGGTGATTATACATTAATGGTGTGGCATTAAAGTATGTGATTTGATAAAATTTTATACATTTTATTTGCAATAAACCCATTGATAATCACAACGTGCTTTCATTTATATTGTTTTATTCTATTACATCACAGCACATGTTTATCAAAGAACTAATATATTTATTAGTTTAAATTCATCAAATAATTTTTAGTCATGTAATTTCTCGTCATTTCAATAGTTCTAAAAATATTGAAGGTATTATATAAGAACTTTAGATATTTGGAGTATTGGTTACACCAAGAATTATAATATGTTCAAAGTCAATAAATCATTGTTGATTCCCCCGAACAAATCACATATGTGATCTAGCAAAATATTCCATGACAAGGCGTGGAACATTTTGCCACATCATATATTAATTCCATGTGGCAAAATAATATAATTGGAATATTCCATGACGAGGCATGAAATATTCCTTATGATTCTTTCATGCTCATGTAAGCCTACTCACTCAATCACCTGTTAATTTGCTATTGTCATTCCCTTCAAACCTTAACCTTAAAAATCAAATTTGAAAATCCTAACCCCAACCCCTAAACTAAAAGCCCAAAAAAATCAAACTTAAACTTAAAATTTTAGACTTGTAAACCCTAACCCCTAAAATCATAAACCTTGTTTTTAAACTCTAAATACCAAACCTAAAAATCCTAACCTAATCTTTACTAAATTGAACCTTATTTTTAAATTGTAAAAATCAGACCTAGAAGTTTAAACCTTGACCCCAAAATATTAAACCCTATTTCTAAACCTTTTAAAAAAACCTAAAATCTTTAATTTTAACCTTAAATGCTAAGCCTTATTTTTAAACCTTAAAAATCAAACTTGAAAACAAAAAACCTTAAACCCTAAAAGAATGAAAAGCTTAACCGTAACTTTAAACTTTTAAAATCAAATTTGAAAACCTAAAACTTAGACCTAAAAACTTTAAACCTTAATATTAAAACCCAAAACACCTACCCTTCAAAACCTCACCCTAACTTTTAAAATCATATCTTAACCCTTAACCTTAACCCTAAATTTGAAAATTAAACCTAGGTTAAAATTGGAAATAAACATGAAAGAATAACACCTATGGATATAACATGGGTTTTATTGGTGAGTTATTGAAAAGTCAATTGGTCAAATTCCTCCAATGTAACATATATCAAACTCTTGAATAACGTTGGTGTGGTGCACATAATATCCAATATATCCAGAACACTTGACCCCCTTTCCTCCATTTCATATGAAATGACTTGTTCATTGGAATTGGAAATTGCCAACATTGTCATTTGAAAAATGAGAAGGTCATCTTGGTCCATGTCTTCCAAGTTGAGATCCTCATCACTTGAATATGTGATGAAATAAGAGCCATTTGAAAAGCTTGAGGAAGGCATTTATCAAGGTTTGAAATGAAAACAATAGGAAGAAAAGAAGGATGATTTTTTCCTTATTTAGTCTACATGTTAGGTTTTAACCTACCCTAGATCTAAACCCACCCCTTTGGGCTGATTTTTAACTTGATTATTTTACATACACAAAAATGAACTTAAAATATCTTTAATAATGTTTTCATCCATAACCTTCCTCCATGGTTGTGTCTATTAATTTCAATTATAAATCTCGATGTTTTAACTTCAATATTCTACACAAGTACTAACCATCATTTTAACCCTAACACTTTAAACAATAACCTTAAAATTTGAAAATCAAACAATACTTATAAAACCATAACCTTAGAACTAACCCCTTCAACCCAAAAATCAGGCCTCAAAAAACCTAAACATTGACCCTGAAAATTAAACTTAAAAAAGCCAAGTCCCAAACTCTAAACCTTAAAATTTCAACTCCAAAACCCTAAAAGACCCAAATTAAAACCCTACAATTACAAGTTTTAAACCCTAACCCTAAATTAAAAAACCCAAAAAATCTAGCCCTAAAAAGCCGAAACTTAGACCTTAAAATTAAATTGCAAAACTTCAAAACTTAAACCCTAATACTTCACCTTTGAAAGCCCAACTTCTAAACACTTAAAATTAAATCTTAAAAACCTTAACCTAAACCCAAATATAACCAATAACAAGAAAAAAAAGCCAATAACCAATGGCCAAAGGCAATAATTAAGAGCTAATGACCATAAGCAATAACCATAACCACATGCAATAGTTGTAGCCATAATCATAATAATCCTATTGTAAATATCCATAACCAATAGTCCATAGCCATAACCAATAGCCAATAAACCCCTAGCACCTTAAACCCGTACCAACCTAGCCCCTAGCCCTAGCTCATATACCTATCCCCCATTAGCATAGGCTAGTGGTGGGCAGCCCATGAATGAAAGTAAATAAATTGATGTACCCAATTTGGGGATCCCATCTAGGGTTTTCCTAATTTGGACCCTTATCTGGCCACGTTATAGTTGAAACAAAATAAGGATGAAGGAGCAAAGAGGAGGTGAAAGTGGGCCCAATTAGCACCACATTATGGGTAATTTTATTAAATTAGCAATTTTTGTATCTTAGAGAATAAATTTGAAGGGTTTCTCTACGGCCCAACCACAATAATATGTAAAAACCTATGAGAAATTTTCTAAGTGTATTTTGAAGTGACCTTATAGAGTGAGATTCTTCATCTGCAAGAGGTGAGCATTTCGCTTTTTGAAACACTGGCCCAATTTTTTTCTCCATGATATCCTCTCGGTATCACAGGAAAAAATGAGGAAAAAAAATTTTCTGGTCAGTTTTTATGCTGGGTTACAACCTCAGCAGGGCGTTCCCCAACTAAATGGCCTCAGCTCCACCTCGGGCATTACCCTACACATAAATAACACATTATGAGAACGGATGGATGGCGGTCCAAAAGGGTGCTGGGAACGATGATGGGAAGAATGTGTGGGTTCACATGTGCAAACTTTACAAAATGTGTATGATGTTGGATGCAATGCAGTTGCCCAGTACAAGAATCACAAAATCGCAGGAAATTGTGGTATAATGTCTGGTGGCAATGATAGCTTCTTTTACACATTCTCCTCCAGATAAGTTGATCATCATCTACAGGTCCAAGCTGACAACTCAATTATAAAACAGCTACGATCCTAGGATTCTCGTCTTTCCCAATGAAGATTGCTTACTTGCAGGGGATCCAAAATTTACTAACCACATAATTAAAAACATTGAGAATATGTTTACTCATACATAGCTTCGTTTTGACTTTATACTTCTTGCAAAAAAGTAACATTCTTCCTGGAAATCCTTGAAACCACAAATCTGCCGGCCGGAGATTTTTACAAAGGTTATTATTATCTTCTTTCCAATAGTGCAACACACTAAATTGTTTTAAAATTTTTACTAGGAAGAGTGGATGGGGTTTAGAAGATTTATACAAGTCAACGGTAAAGACTACAACAAGAGTCCCTTTTCCAAAAGTCCAAACTGAACTAAAAGGGCCTATTTGAACCACGCACAACTTCGAGAGAAAGGTAATTCCTTGCTTCTAAATAGTGTAGAAACTCTAGATTTGTTGCCTTTTCAATGGGGGGTTGGGACACACTTTTGCTCAAAATCAATAGCAGAGACAACACAATGGGGCTCCACACCCTCCTCCCCCTCGCCCCAAAATCTGATTTTGGGGGTATTAATTTGTGGCACCTGTGTGGTTCTGTTGTTCGGTGAGAATTTGATCTACATTAAACAACTTTTGGACCACTCTAGTGGGACTCCATGGACCACGATGTTGCCATCTGGGTGAGACCAACACACCTAGAGACAGAAATACCCTTCTTTTGCCCAAATGTGGTGGAAAGCTTTCACACTTTGTCTTGGTTTTTGACCATTTCAGCAAACAACACTTTTGCCAAAATCCCTACATCCCATCTGAATGGATTACAATATGGATCTAGTAAGTGAAGATAGAGACCACGGTGACAAGTATTTATCACAGTTCATTCAACAGGACATTGGGGCTCAGATATGGATTACAATATGGAGCTTGTAAGTGAAAGTAGAGACCGAAAATAGAGACCATAACAAGTATTTGTTGGGGTTCAAGCAACATGACATTGGGACTAACAGAAGGAGCATTAGTTTGCCTCTTGCCCAAGCATTTAAAGGATGCTAAATATTCCTTGACAACCTTTGTTTGAGTTTGTCTATTTATGTTACTAAATGCTCTATTTGTTTTTCTATGTATGATTTTCAAGATTATTAGTTTTTGTTTTGCATGTTCTATTATTCCACAACAATTTTGAACCCACCACCGAGAGAGAGAGAGAGAGAGAGGATATATATTATTAACCTATTTCTAAGTTGTCGTGCACTATCACCTTGGCAAATACAACCATCCCTTTTCAAACACACAAACCTAATAACATTAAAAAAAAACCCTTTTAAATGTGCATAACCTCCAAACATGAGATTCCAAAGAATGATGTTTCTTTGTTTTGTAGTTTTTTTATATTATGCCAAAAAACATTCACACATGGTGTTTTGGGCTTGGATTCATGTGTTGTTATAAGTGAATTATGTTTTGAATCACCAAAAGTGATTTGAAATCACACATCTTGAAATATATTCCATACACTAAATATTTAGAACCGTGTTCACATTGGATTTGATTCCACAATAACTTACCCTAGTTTACTTATAATAATTATGATATAAACACGTAACTAACATAATTTTTTTGACAAATCATTGAATAAAAGTAGTGTTTTAATTTATTTAGCCTACAACTAGGTTGGTGTCAATCAAACTTGTAAAACAATGAAACTTTGTATAAGGTGCCACACTAAAACGTTGATAGAATTTGTTAAAATGTTTTTGATATCCTACCAAGCAAATTTCCCACCACCTAACGCATATATCCCAAGGTATCCAAGCTCAATATTTTGCAAAGGTGGTAAGGTGTTCAATTATAAACTTAAACTCAAAAATACAAAATATAATTAAAATGTGACCATTTTGTTTTCATTCTTGGATGATGATGTATGTGGAAAATTAATTGAGCGATTGGATACACATGTGGTGAAAATTGAAAAATATTGTAAAAAAAATGGATGTTACTTTCATTATAATTAAATTGCCATTTGGACATGATGGAATAAAACAATATATTTCAAAGTGGTGATGACACATTATGTTCTATCTATATGAATTGGTTTCTAAAGTTCCATTTTTATTGTTTTTTAGCTACAAATATTAGTTGTCTCTTAAATATTTAGTGACAAACTTAAATTGATAAATGCTTGTGACAAATGGTTTTTTCCCAAAAAATTGGTTGACTCCAAAACTTAATCATATCATGGAAACAAGGGTTCATAAAAGTAGATTCATAATTCAAACATATTAGTTTTAACCATGTGTTGATCAAACAATATGACCACATGTCATAAATAGCTTGGTATGGAAAGTTATAAAGTGTGAAAAAAAATTGTGCGAGTCCAACCACACTATAAGGAGCCACATGTGCCCACTTAGAACATTGTTTTTTTGTTGTTTTTAAAAAGAATATTCTTTAAATATTTTTAATACATCTTTCAAAAACATTCATTTAAAAAAAAATCTTGATACTATTATGTTAAGGTGTATATTTTTTAAAATCCAAAATATGCCATAATTTTTTGTCAAATTGTGCTTTTAGTGTCAAAATTGCTTCTAAGTAGTGGTTACAAGTCCTTAAAAATGTAAACTACGTATTTTTTACTCATTAGATCAATTCCAAATTTTTAGGATATGTACTTAATGTATTCACAATAAAATTTTATTTTAAAAAATTCTATTTGTTATCAAAAAAATTAGAAGTGGTTATGATGGTTAATGATAGATATTAGTATGACTACACTTATGTGTACATAACAACTAGTTGCGAATGAAGGTTCAAAATATTGCACCTTTGTTTTTCAAGAAGGGAAATAAACTTTAAAAATTTTCAATAGAAACCAAGAACATTTATTATGAAAATTTCTAATAAATACACATCGAAGGATTAAAAATGATGGGATTAACATTGTCAATTGCCATGACCATTATTTGAAAAACATTGGAAATCATTCCCAACTTTAAAATGCCTTTTTTGAACATTTAAATCCCTTTTCAAAATGATGGTAGGAACCACAAAAATAGATTTGCCCTTTTTAGATTGTTCGCATGGATGTGAAATGTAACAGAATCCTTTCAAGACCTCCAAATGTTAAGAAAAGGTAATTGTTGCATCTGCTTACATCTAGTATTAAAAATAAACATTCCCCCGTGGCAACCTTAACTAAGTATTGGAAAATTGGACATCCAACTCCCTAATAAATCTTTCAATAGTCTTTGCCATGACCCATGTACAACAAACAACACAAACATGTGTCACATTAGTAAACAAATTTGCATATGTTGCACCCCCAAGTTTGTTGAATGGTATCAATGACCTCTTTGATTCTTGGTTTTGTAATGAAATGCAAACCCAAGGCATATTCCTCACTTAGGGATGTCACTTTTGTACAAATTTTAAACACAAAAAATAAATATTTATTTTTTGGTATGTTATGAAATAATGGAATATGAAAAAATATTTACATTTATTTACATAAATGTAAAGATATGTTAGGCATTATTTCGTAATGAATTGTTTACATTTTAAGTAAAATATGTTTTTACATCCTAATGAATTAGTTGCACCTTACATCTTGTTGCACATCAATTGGAAAAAAATGGAATAGACTTTTCAAGGCTCCTTAATTCCTAATAATAAATAATAGATGGGACACTAAAAGAAATCACAACTTTTCAATTAACTACACGACTTGATTACATTGCCACTTTGGTTAACAAAAAGGTGCAATTTGCAAAGACATAGAAAATTGATTTAATATTACTTCTAATTGTTAATGTTGGCTAAAATAATTTGTTTGACTATCTTGTCAAATAAAACATTTAATTTTGAATAAGCCAAGAAATGGACATATCTTCGCTCCAAATGGACAATGATCTATCAAATGAGACAAATGTTTTATTTGACAAGGTGATAAAAAATGACATATCACATGCAAATAACAATTTGATTTAACATTATTGTGAGGAAAGTATTGCAATGTAGTTGTAAGACCACATGATTGCTATCTTAATTACCATCAAGGAAAGGGTTGTTAAGTAATAAATAAATAAAAAGAAAAATGGAAAAACTTGAAAATAAGGACTACCTTTTGTCTACCTACTGTCATGTTGCAACTATCGTCCTACATCAAACTTGGAAAATGATCATAATCATTTGTTGCCCCACCTCCATCGCTACTACTTCCCCTTTGCAATTGTTGCTAACGCACTCCCAAGCTCCTTGATAGACTCAAATATGAGTTTGAAGTGAAAATAATGAAAGTGCAAAGAGTCGGAGCACACTTTGAAGGGGTAGAGGGGCATGCTGGAACTCCGGGATGGGACTAGGAAGAGTGACAAGCATCAACTACTCACACAAACTTGCACAAAACCAAACATAAGGTGCTTAGTGAATAGTTGAAGCATTTTTGGTGCTACAACGAGCCACGGGCAAACTTAGACTCACAAGACTCACCACAGCCCGGACTTGGGGGAAGTCACCACCTTCCCCCTTATAGTATACTCTGTGCCTCTCCATGAAACCAACATCCAAATGGCATTTTGTCCCAGGATTCCCAAATGGGAATCCCGAAATTCCCAAAGTTGAGACTCCCACCAGTTTGGAGCCCCATAACTTTATGTGAAAACCTTTGATTGAAATGAGATCTAAAGAAAAGTTATAGTCCTCGTCAAGAGCTTTCCAACGATATGTTGCACGCCACCTGCACACAAGGAAATCAGGTCGATTCCCAACTTTTAGTGGTCAGGAGTCAAATTGTCATTTTGACTCCCAACCCACGCAAGGAAGTCAGGTCGATTCCCAACTTTTAGTGGTCAGGAGTCAAATTGTCATTTTGACTCCCAACCCTTCTTTTGGCCATAATTGATGTTTCAGAAGTCCAAATGGGTCATGCGAGCCCATTTTAAATATCTAGATTTCAATAGCTTTTCAATGGTATAAAGAACTTTTTAATCCATTGGGTTTTGGCCCCTGCAATTGCTCTTTGAACATTCAAAAGTCCACTGGGACTCCGACTCCCAAGGTGGAAGCTCCCTTGGGAGTGTGAGGGTTCATTCCTTCACACTTTCTTTCATTCCCGGGCTTCTTTTCATGGCCCACAACCTTGCAAGCCCTTGCCTTGGTCGCAAGCCCAAGGCTAGGGTTGTGACAGTTGCATTAAATTTGTCTACTTATAACAACTACCATCCTATGTAGACCCAACATTTCTTATAGACCTCCTGTAGCTATTGCCTACCTTTTACAACCTAAAAATTCAATAACTACCTTGAATTATTGCCTCTAAAAGGCAATTACTATCTTACAACAAACCTACATTCCTAATCCAATAGATAGTATAAAATGTATTTTTTATTGCAAAAAAAAATAAGAATCAAAATAAATATAATAACATTTTATATCAATTAAAAAGAAACTACTTTCATTACATTTGAGAAATCAAGGAAAAACACATTAGAAAAGATATCACAAGTTAACCTTCAACTATAATCCATTGTTTGTATTTCTTCTTCACACAAGTACAACCTTTTTCCACTTCACACACATTAATCTTCTTAAAATTATAGACACAATGATATAATGCTTGAAAGAAAAAAATTAATGAGAAACCAAAAGTGAATGGAATAATGGAATGAGCCCAAGAAATAATAAGGAACCAAATGTGGTTCCTTACCACACGTGGGTTTCCTTATCCTTATAGATTTCCTCACCTTATCTTAATCTCCTCCACAAATTCTAGTTAAGGGAAACCATTCATCCCTTATTAGCCACTTTGTATTTGGACTAATTTACTTGAATAACTTTACCCCTTAGTAAATAGAAGAGGGTAAGTGAATATTTACCACTAATAACTAAACAATTACAAGGATGCCTGTCTAACTTAACTAAAATAAGATATTATTTTCACTAGCAAGTATCATTTTATTAGAATTCCTCTCCATAATTATTTTATGGTTATGATGCCATGTGAAAGTAATTCATTATACTGATGGTACTACCATCATGGAACACTTTCATTCTAGTTATTTTGCGATATGATGGTATTACCATTTAATGATGATAACTATCATCCTTTAATAGTAATCATTAAATTATTAATGTTAGATTTTATTAAATGTAAATCCCCTAAATTATAAAAGTGAAGGTTTATGAAGGGTATGAAGGTTTATTTAATGTTTATGAAGTGAATATTGATTTACTAAAACAATGTGAATTAGGAAATAAATTTGCCTATAAAAAATAAAATCTAATCAAACCGGTGAAAAACAACAACTAATTGAATTAGTTGAAAGCTAAACATTATGAACTACCAAACCTTAAGATTGCCAAATTTAGCCAAGTAAAATATTACCTACCAAATAGGACTTTCAATTGAAGATGAAGTAAGTTATAACTTTTTGTAGCATTAGGCAAGTATAAATGCAATTTTAAAGAATAAATATTATTTGGACCTTCTATTTGTTCTTGTGATTAGAATTTTTTATTATTATTGTAGATATGTGTGTGATGTATGTGGGTAATATATGGGAATGTGTGTGTGTGATTGTGTATATTGAAGATAGGAGAATTGACAATGTATGTGTAAGGTGCAAGCATAGTTTTGTAGATTGAGGCCATGTGAGAAAAATGGTAGCAATTAAAAGACTTGTAGGAATGCAATCTATAGTGAAGGCTAACCATAAAACTACAAGATAAATGGAATTCTAGTTTATATGAATAGTTGCAATATAACATTAAGTTTTATGAAGTTCTTCCTTGGTATGTGGTATATGGGATAATGTTGATAATAAAAATTAAGTAGTGAGAACTTTTAAAGGGAAATCTACAATTTCTTATTGCTAATAATATGTTCAAACAAGAAACGATAAAGAAATGTTCAGTTATCTTTAACTACATGTAAAACATCAAAATTTGCAATTGTTAATTCCACATAGTCAACTTTGTTGTGTATATAATACATGAACAATTGCATATTGGTGGAGAAATGATGATTCTTATGAAAGGATGAGACATTTTTGTTTGTGGATGGCACACTATGGTTTAACACATGTTGAGTTTAGGTGTTCGTAGCCATATTTCAATCATATAACACCAATTGAAAATCAAAACATTCAATTCTTGTTATTTAATGGGTAATGACGTCCTAACCAATATTATTTTTTGGACTAAAACATGTTTATTCGAAAGTTGGTCAAGTCAAAATGATACTCATTAATATTTGAAAGATTTTTGAATGATTGAACTATTTCCACTTTTTGGGGATGTGGAAAAAGTGCACACATCATAAAACTAAATACAAATAGATTTTTAATATACTTGTACACCCCAACATTTATTGTCCATTGGCACCTATTTCTATATTTTACCCTTGTCCCATGGCATCAATTTTTGTGGCCTATCTAGCCTTGGGACCTATTCTCATTTGCCACCCCTATTTTGATGTGCCTATCATTAAACACCCTATCACCATCCAATTATAGAACTTCAAAATGTATTTGTTAAAAATTAATTAGATTAAAAATATATATGTTTACTTCAATGGATATATATGTTTAATGGTTTCAAATAAGGGTTCATTTTTAAAACTTAAGTATAATATGAAGAAAAAAAACCATTCAAAGTCTAGATATTCATTTGAAAATTTGATATTAACAAAAACCCACTATAATGATTCACCAACTTGTAGTGGACCCACCTACCGAATGGGTAAGACCACAAATAAATGGCCAAGGGGTTAGGGAGGGAATTGGGACTTTATTTTAAACAACATGTTTCACCCTAATGAATTGTGGCCAAATTTTGTTTTCATCTAGGGAGTTGAAATGATGATAAGATGAATCCATAATGACATTTTTTCATGAATGCTTTTATATGAATTGGTAGGTTGTTAGACCACATCTAGACCACATGTCACTATGCCAAAACATGGCAAATATGACTACACCCATGAATGGGTTTGTAGTTGTAAATACCATTCATGACTAAATGATTATGTAGTGAATATGGACACGTAGTTTATCCATTAGTCATAAATCCCATGGAATATATCATATATTTTCAATTTAATTTAGCCATTTGATAGGTAGGTAAGAATGGGTAGGTAGGTAGGTAGGCCTAAGTAGATAGGTAAGTAGGATCCTTTATTTTTTGGTGACAAGCCTTTTTTATTGGCTCATCACAATTAATATTTGCACTTTGAGTATATTTAATGCATGTATTGTGAATAGACTAATATTTTTTCACCTAGTTATATAGTTTACAAAGTTGAACTTGTTTGATAAAGGATATGGGATAAATTTACAACATTATCTCACATCATCCTTTGTCCCGAACAAAAATACCCAACTTTGACCATTATTATTTTTTCATACTTTGTCCAAACGAATATAGATAAATTACTTTTTTTTTAAAATTCCAAGATTTACACATGTATAAAAAATAAAAAATTTATTTATAATTTTTTTTGTAAATAAACATATTTAAAATCAACAAGGTTTTTTTAATATGTATATATGTATATATATAATATTTTCCCACATTTTAAAAATACAATAATTCAATAAGAATGGTATAAATGTTGTCATATAAAATTATTTAAATTATTTAAATGTCATAATTACTAATTTATACACATAAAATTATTAATTTCATAATTATTATCAAATTTTATTGTAAGTAGTAATTTTTAGTCTTATTTTTTAAATTTTCTTTCCAATTCATTAAATGTGGTTTGATATAAAATATTTTTAAAATCCAATTTATATGACCAAATACTTTGATAAATTACTAAATATCATATTTTATATTTTTTGCTACCCATCAAATGGAAACATGAAAAAAATATCATTTTAGGGCATATGGATTTCTTTTGAAACTCATTGGATATCATTAATAAGAATATATTTCATTATTTAATGTCAAAAAAATCAAAGAGGATATTCATTTAAATAAACCTTTGAGCAAGAGTCTCAACTTTAAAATTTTAATTATATTTTAGGCATCACTTTTTTGTTTAAATTTATGGTTTCAAGAACTTTGGCAATTTGTTTTCCATTTTTTGGGAATGTTTTTCAAAAATGAAAAAAAAAATCCCCCAAATTTTTTTAAACCATTATCTAGAAATTCATATTAAATAATTAGTGACTCTAAAGAAAAATTTCTAAAAAATATAATTGTTAATTATTTATTTGTGCACTAATTATCTATTTGATCATCTACAAGATTATAATATGCTTACTAAGTATGTACGTCTACTTTCTAGTTCTTTTCAATTTTAATTCATAAGTTTTTAATGTTTCAGATTTTATATTATTAAATAATTATATGGTGTTTTTGAAGAAGATTTTAAGTCACATAATCCTATCCATAAAGACTTTTAATCATGTAGTCATATCCATGGTTACAAAAATATGATTAAGCACAAAAACATGGCATATATGACTATATGACTAAAAAATGGTCACTCATATTTATCTTAGTCATAAATGTCAAGTTTTAGCGTAGTGTGTAGAACATCCATTCATATCATCATGATGAATTTCATAAAAGAAAATAATTCACCCCTAAAGTTTTAATTACATTCATTGTCCTTGTCTCCAAGGGTTTCCCTTTGAAATTGCAATTTTGCATTCATGTCTTTAATTTCATTGACATTCCTTAGGCCACAAGGTGTTAAGAAATGTTGGGTAGTTATTACAAACATGAACAAACCCCTAAATTTTACAAGAGTGGTTTTCAGGTCAATTCAAAATTGTGGTTTTCAAAAAATCAAAACTTTTTGTTTAGGTATATACCATTGCTCTTTTCTTTTCTTTTTTTTAAAACAACCAATTAGCCATAAAACCATTAAACCACTAGTTATTCCATGCAAATTGTAGGTTTTTAAAGGCTTTTGAAATTAATTGGGACTAGATATTCTTGATTTTTTTCAAAGAATATAAAATGACGAATGTTTTCTAATTAATTTGGAATATCTTGAAAATAAAAAATGGTGAATATTTAAATTTTCAATTTATTGCACAACATTAATGTTAAGCTTTTGCCCAATTATAGTTTAATGGTGTAATTGGGATCACAAAAATTTGCTCCTTCATGGAAAATTATTGTTAAAATATTTGCAATGGAAGATTTATCATTTACTTTACAATTTTTGAAAGTTGAAACAACCATTCCCATGGTATTGTGTTTACTTACATTTGTCTTTTCATAGCTTTGTGTCCATAAATTATGAAATTTGTAGTACCTTTACAATCATATGGATTGGTGCAAATTTATGGCAATGGTTCTTTAACTTTGAAGAATTAAAAAAAAAGATTTTTTAGCATTGCGTAGGTGATTTGGATGTTGATGGCACTTGCATAATTGAAGGTGCATGGTTGGCTTTATTTTACATTTATTTGGTATGAAGGTTTACCATCAATTGTGGACTATGAAAGTTGATTAAAATTTTAATTTTTTTTTAAGTGCATCAAATTTTTTGACCATTCTAACTTTTATGTTGTGTGTGTGCATGTTGCAACACTAGCCTTGGGCTTGTGATTAATGTTTTAAGGAATGACAAGGGTTATAACTTGTCATAACTTTAGCCTTAGTAACAAACATGTCAGTATGTTTTATGCTTTAATAAGGTTTAACTTAATAGTTTTGATATTTTTACTTGGTAGTCTAGGGGGGAAATGCCATTTGGATATAGCCCTTATGGGGAGTTACAAATTATATTAAATAGAGGAAAGAATGGTCAACTCCATCACATTGATTGATATTTCCGTTGTATATATATATATATAATTTGTGGGTGAATTTTTTAAGTTTATTTATTTATAATTGTCACAATAATGTTTTTCAAAGTTAAAGAAACAAATAAAGAAACCAAATGATGATTGAATTAGAATCACTATGAGAAAAAGGTGTTTTGCAATTGTTTTGCAATTCAATTTTTGAGTCACAATGACCACTCGCAACCCACTATATTTTTACATTGTGAATGTTATCAAACAAGTTGCAATAGTTGCAACTCACCATATATGTGGTGCAATTCATTGCAATTCAATTGCAACTTTGTTGAAACAATTCATTTTCAACTACTATGCAACTCCATTACAATTACAACCATAACATCATGTTGACATGATTTATTTTCATCCATCCATTAAGATTTAACACATGGCACAATTTTAGAATATTACCACATGGCATATTAATTGAATTTTTTTAACATTCAAATAAATAGCTATTTTAATAGGTAGGTAGGTCAGTACCTAACCAAAGGTAGGTAAGTTGATAGGTCTTAGGACCTACATACCTAGGTAGGGAAAAAAAATTATTTTATTTTATTTGACATAATTACCTAAAAACTAGATTTTTGAATTAAACATTTGATAATAATTATTTGGATCGATAATTTGAATTAATTAACCAATGAACTACTTATCTAAATTAATTAGTGTAATTCAAATAAGTAGGTAGTTAATATATTTTAATAATTAGTGTCAAATAATTAATTATCCATATGTACATCTGAATTGAATTTTTAATATAATATAATAATATATATTTAGTTTCACATTAAATGAATTAAATGTATATAAATAATTAAATTTCTAGTGAATTTAGATAATTAATAATATGGTCATTATTGATGAAATAATAATTACCTTAATTAGCCAATCTATTCCATTACTAAGTATCCCCAATTCAAATAAATATTTATATGATTATTATTTTATGATTAAGTATTATTCTTATACATCCATATTATTCAAACTAATTAATAGTTAGTTATTTAGTATAATTAATAAGTTCATAATAATTAAATATACTAAGCGTAATAACATTTATTTGTTAAATTATTGAAACAATTTTAAAAATAAAACATTACATATGAATTTGTATTCTTATTAAATTCTAAGTTGTTGCATAATAATCACAACATAATTGAACATTAGTAGTTCAATAGTGGCACACTAGTGGCCATACTAGTTGTATCAATGGGAATCATAGTTGAAAACTAGTTGCAAGTGTATCCCATAATGGGCAATGGAAATGTGAATATGCAGCATGATTGCATGTATGTATATCATACATTAGTTGCAACATAATTGTTGCATCAGTGGCACATTTACAATAGTTTTAAAATAATTCTCACATGCAACTATAGTTCAACTCCTCAAAAAATCAAACATGATTAAGTACATATGTCTATATGATGCATACAAATTATCATATTGAAGACCCATTTTCAACTCATTTGCAATCATAGTACAATTAATTGATTTTCTGACATGGCAATTTATTTATTAATTCCCCATATTTCTAGGGGGATAATTGCATATAAGTAGTTGTAATACCCAAAAGATAGTTACACAATAATTGTATATAAGTTGTTTTTTGAGCTCTACTTATAGAGTAATGTGGTTTTGACAAAAGCAAGATCTTATAATAAATCACCATTTTTTAATATAAAAAATAGGGGACAATGTGAGGTGGGATATAGACCATGTGGATTGTTGTGGTCCACTAATTTAAGTTTGCATAATTTAAGTTGTCTACAAGAAATCTTGTATTATGCACCATCCAATTTGTGACTATATGCAATTAATTATCATTTGCAACTATATTTTGTCGTTAGTACAACTACCCATCATCATTTTCAATTTATTACAATTATAACGAGTATGGTGCAACTAATTTACAGTTATTCTTTTTTCATCCTTCCATGTTGACTAACATTTTGGGTTTTTTCATCCAAAAAGAAGTCTATATCAAATTAGTTGCAAAAATAGCTACAACTTGGTTATCTCTATGTGGTGTACTTATATTTTTATGTACATTATGGTGTTGTGAAATATATTAAGGTATATTTATAGACTATGTTCTATTTAGGGCATGTCAAGTATACATTTTGCATATATTGTGGGTGGGCTAAGTAATCTAGGAAAGTGGTTAAGCAAATAAATAATTAATAGGTAGGTAGGTATGTGAATAGGTAATTAAGCTAGGATAATTAT
>Ga0209208_10004347_pt1 | contig 20119 bp, 13 predicted proteins | sample S1TSphfallax_3_FD_187694 | JGI IMG/M metagenome (GOLD analysis project Ga0209208, IMG submission 187694) | Host-associated microbial communities from peat moss isolated from Minnesota, USA - S1T2_Fd - Sphagnum fallax MG (SPAdes) (version 2) | ecosystem: Host-associated > Plants > Peat moss >...
GTGCAATCTAAAAGTAAGACCTGGGGTTGGAATTTGGAGCAAGCAGTGGCAAATTCCACATCGGCAACATTTTTACGGGTGGTTGGAAGTGAACTGATACAAAAGTATTTGGGGGATGGTCCCAAGTTGGTGCGAGAGCTCTTTCGTGTTGCTGATGAGCTTTCCCCATCCATTGTCTTTATCGACGAAATTGATGCCGTTGGGACAAAGAGGTAGGTTTTCCTCTTGCACAACATTAGATAGAACAATGCAGTTCTTCCTCCACAAGTACACTTCTGATAGTTCAAACTTGAGGGATGTGTTGTAGAGTGGGTCTCTGAGGTTCCTGCACTACTTGGCAGATATGATGCACACTCAGGGGGAGAACGAGAGATTCAAAGAACTATGCTGGAGTTGTTGAATCAGTTGGACGGATTTGATGCATGTGCTGATGTGAAAGTACTTCTAGCTACCAATCGCATTGAGAGTTTAGATCTAGCTCTGCTGCAGCCCTTAGGGTTTGCATTTTTATAACATTGGGTTTGGAAATTTGTTCCCAGTGTGGTTTTTGGGCAATGGCAGATGTAGAAAATAGAGATATGGAGCTAGCAATTTGGAAAAGGCTTTGGTAGATTTGATTTGGGGGTGGGAGAAGTTTTGCTTCTATGTTTTTTTGCTTGCAGGGAGCTGGTAGTAGCACTCAAGTGATGGAATCATTGCTTCTAAGACAAATTTGTTTCACTCAAATTGTCCATTGTCATAAATTTATTGATGTGGTGTGTCTACGTAGTCTAGGGCAACAAAATGTCATCCAAGGGTACTGATGACTCTTCATTTTTATAAATTCTAAGCACACTAAAAGTTCAAACAAGGACCATCAAACCTTACAAGTTTATATGCATGTTTCTATACTTGTCATCTTGAGTTCTTAGATGGACACATGGAAACTACAAGATGAAAATACTATGGAGTTAATTACCCATATTTAATGGTTAACAGATGGAAAAATCTCCCTAAATTAACCAACCATAATTTGTGAAAAAACTCTCCTAAATTAATTAAAGACAATATGAAAAAACAATTTAAATTAACCAACCACACTTGGTGAAAAAACCATCTTAATTGACTAGCATTGTAGGTTGATTTAACTAATAGGTGTAATTTCCACCTAAATTTGGGCATCATTTATTGACATCTTGTTTCACTAACTTAATTGACCTGTCCGTAACAACTGGTCCCCATTCACTACGGGGTTAACATGTTTTACCATGATTTCATATAGTGAATTTGTCCTAGTTCACTCAATATTTAGTGAAATACAAGGTGAACTTGGCCACATCTCCTAGTAGTGGTAGTGGGGTCAAATGCTTTGAAAAAAAAAAGTTTAGATGAAATGATGATATTTCAAAGTTTTAGAACAAGTGTTTGGGTTTTGAAAGTTCATTTTGGGACTTTCATGAATTTTTACCATTCCAATATAGTCCCTAAAAAAAACTATAAAACATATCCTATAAGGAAAAAGGTGGGCCTCCTCCCAAGTCTAAGTCATGTGGATCTAGGTAAGTTCAAAAGAAGTATGTGATCTAATTTGTTCCATTTACACTAACGACCTGCATTGTTTGGATTGTGTGGTTGAATTTATCAAGAAATGTTTGTGAATGTCATCTCATCCTAATCTCATCTTGGAGTTATTGCACATTTGTCTTGTCCTAGTGTGTGGAAATAAGGAGCAAATTCAAGTTCTTTGTTGCTTCAAGGACCTTTCAAGGACTTATATCACTAATACTTCATGAAAAACCTAGGGACACATCAAAAATCATATAATTTCCTTGGACAAATTGCAAAAGACAATAATTGTAAAAGACACAATGTGGAATCAGGTTGAAACAAGAATCCCATCTAGGTATAGACTTTTTTATCCAATGACATGGTGAGTTGTTCAACTTACATGGCATAAAAGCTTGCTACCAATTCATAACTCCCATATGTAGTGACATAATGCGAAGTTTTCATGATTAGTTGGCTACAATGCAATGACATGGCAACTATCAAGACAATTAGACAAACGTTATCCACCAAATGATGTAGATGCGTATTGCATGTGGTAATGCCTCATGTTTTTAAAGAAGTAACAATTATTGGTTTGTAATTGTAAATTTTCCACTTGGCATTCAAATTAATTTTTAATTTTTAATTTCACAAAATGGAAAAAAAAAATTAACAATTTTTTTTTTCAAAACACACTTCATAAAATAACAAGAATTTGCCACAAAGACGATCACCACTTATCAAGGATAAGTGACTAACAATCAAGAAAATATTGGAAGTAAATTTTCTTTCCCCCAAAGTATGATAGATTTCACAATCACTAACCTCCTCTAATTATCTATCTAGTTACAATTTAAGTAAATTAAACCTACGCATCAATTCTTAATAAATGCATATAATTGCATCTTTGGAGAGTAAGCTAACAATTGTCATATAGTTCATTGTCATACAATTTTATAATAAAAAATTTATAAAATTACTTTAGCCTTTTTTTAGTAACTTGAATGCCACTTACAATTTAATGTTAATGTTAATGCCATGTTAATTATCTTTTATCTGATATTATATTCATTTCCATCTTCTTGTTCTAAATACCACAATTTTCTTGTTTAATTACCTAAAAAACCAAGGTGGATAAACCTTGTTTCATTACGAGTTATCAGATATATTTTCAAGATGTTACAAGTAGGCTTGGATGCCAATGTTGTTGCAATTATATTATATGAATTGCATTATTGTCCACTTTTAATAACATTGTTCATTAAATTTCAAGGCCAATTTCAACTAAATGCTATAGAAGTAAAGAAAACATTGTGCAAAATGAAAAATTATCCTTTTAATAGTACAATTCACCATATGTATCCACATCATGAACTTGTATGTGCATTTGGAGTTTTGGTTGTGAGGAAGGGAACATGTTTTCTGTTGGATCAATCCATACAACTAAATTGAAGAAAAGTTATTCAAGATAGTTTTACCCATCAAAATTATTCATCTTTGATACAAGAACCACTCATGTAAAATATTGAGATTATAGTCAAGAGAAGGAAGAAATAAAGTGAATAGGAATGTAACTAAAAAAGGAAATAAACATCTTTCAAGGGTTTGATGACAATTTATTCATTTTTGAAGCCATCAACATGAACAATTCGCATTCCATTCATAATGTGTTCTAATTATTTCTTATTGGATCAAATTAGATTCATAATTGATGGGTATTATTGTTACCTTATTTTATTGGTACCTTATTGGTACCACAACATTAATAAGAGAAAAAAATTAGACCAATCTGATTTATTTTCTTTTTGGACTAAAAAGCTATAAATAAAACTTTATTATTTTTTTCATCTTTTGAAAGTCAACATGGTTTTTAGTTAATGGTGTTAAATATGAAAACCTTATACATGGCAGATAATTACTATTAAAAAAAATTGAGAAACAAATATAAGTCAACGTGTCAACAAGGTGGAAAGTTATACATGCATGTGTGGTGATAAATAAACTATTCACAAAGCAAAAGTAATGTCTAACTTGGAAACTCAAATTTACCAATTTCAAGATGACTTGAATTTTCTATTTGGTATGTCCAAAAAATAAATTATAAAACATACATGAATTTTTAAAAGATAATCTTGGTGCTTCCATTACATGTGCGATAAACTTTTAAATGTTTATAACATAGAGTAGGGGGTACTAAGATTCATGTGCGGAACACAATAATTAATTCCAACACTTGCTTACATAATTGTTGCATATAGGGTATTTATCATTTGTAACCAACAAATGGAAGGAAGGATGTATTTAACTTCTTTTACAAGTCATTACAATACAATGTGTTGTAGATTGCAATCTACAATTCTTAGACCATGAGATAATGAACTTGTGTAATACAATTGTCTATAACTTACAATTTAGGTTGGCCAACAATTTTATAACTGATTTGTTTTTTTGTTGGAGATGTTGTCTTATGATTTTTTTTAATGCATAATTTGTGGAATTTAGTGATGTTGTGTTTGAACTTTTGAAAGTTTCAATAACCATGTTGTTTTTGCACACATGAGTGCAAATAAAATGAAGTTTTTTTTATTGTAGACACAATGCATATCATCGAGTTACACTCAAATCAACATATCAAAAAGGTGAAATTTTCCACCAAAAACATGTAGGTGGAAATTTAAAGAAAAGTTTTAAAATGTAGCCACAAACCAAATCTTGATGCAATGCTAACTTCAAAAGATGGACCACATCTATTTTACAAAGTAAAAACAATTCATTGTATATATGCTTTTGAAAACCCAAAATTAATGTGGGTTATAATACCATATAGTCATTTTCATCATTCAATTATTCTTGAAATATTTAAAAACTCGAGTTGAGGTGTTCAAAATTGTCATAATTATGGTAGGCTACATGAGTAATTACTCATGACATTTATACTAAACTACAATAGATCATGGTAAATGTAAACATTGAAAATCCAAAAATCAAATCTACCATAATATTAGGATTTTTAGTTCGTAGGAATTTTTCACACTTTGCATTTTTGGTGTGACTACATAGTTAAGTAAGCAAGGCAAGGGTTGAAATTCTTGTGGGTTTATCATGTAATTTTTTTTTTCATTATTTATTTGCTTCATTTAAATAGTTTATGAAATCATCGGTGACTGATTTTCTCTCATGTAATTTAGGAGTATGGATTAGTACAACTCAAGGAAAAAACAAAGGATAGTAAATAATCCACATCAACCTTTGCCACTACCATTACCTTTTCTTCTTCTTTTTGGCGAATTAAGTGTGATCCAATGACTCTTCTTATAATATTTCTTGCATTTCAAAAGTGAGTATTTTTCAACCATCATCATCATCACAATTGCCTAACTCTCTCCCATGTACCTTTATAGTTGCAAGTTGACTTGATAACCCCATTATATCTATATAGTATTATTCAAAGATTTACATTTTACATGGGGTAGTATGCAAACCAATAATTGAAATGATAGGAGGAAAGAAAAACATTAGTTGGAATTTTAAGGCTTTGTATAATCCCTATGTCATTAACTTTCCCATATTAACAAAAGAATTCAAACAACTACAATTGAAGCGAGAAAATAAAGACTTAAATTCAAGTGGAGAAAAAGGATGTCCAAAATCAATTATAAGTAATGAAATCCCATCACACAAATGTTATGAAAGAAAAGAAGAACATTCTCTTCATTAAAACTGATCTACATTCTATTAAATAAAAGGGCAATTGTCATTGATGTGACAAATTATGTTTTTGGCAAAGTCAACAATCAAATGAACTGCAATTTTTTTTGGAAAGATTTCCAAATAAGAAAGGTTGTTAGATGTTGGAATCTACAAACAAAGTTCAAATATCCATATTGTAAAAATTACATTTTTGGGTGAAGCAAAGATTAGTATGACTTATAATGATGATCATTTAGATAGAATCTGAAAATCAAATACTAAATTTTCAAATTAATAACACTTGGGGCATGAATTCTTGCAACATTGAGCCTACACGTTGATTTTCAACATTGAAGAAAACATAACATGATCCATGCAACAATTATTTTTGGGCCAAACATAGAGCATGGAAATTGAAATGACCATTTCAAAAAAATTTGGAAAATAACAAGATGAATTCATGCAAAAGAGATGAAATTACGAAATAATAAACTTCATAATTGTTGTAACACTCTTTAGGTGTTTTGAAAATCAATATTTCAAACCTTTGGGGATAACTTCAATATCATGTTGAAAACTCATTTAATTCCATGGTATGTCCAATGACTACTTGCATGCAATATTGATCAAGTTGAATCACCTTGTTCCTCATGGCTCAAGTACCTTATTATTGTTATGTTGTTATGAGTAAAATGACTTGGAAAACACAAGCCTTACAATTACAAGTGGTCAAGATATGCCATTCATTTTGCACAAATCTTAAATTAAGCAACATTTAAACTACCATATTCAATAATAATTCTAAAACAAGGTGTTGTAGGGAAGGGTGTTGGAACTCAAAGTCCTCATTGGCTCCCTCTCCCCTCTTATCCCCTCCACTTTTCACAGGTCAATCTTACATTCCTATATTGCATCTGATGTTATGATATTTCTTTCACTTATTGTGCTCTTATAAATTTAAAATCAAAGTTTCAACTTATATATGTTTGATTACATTAACCGATCCACTTTTAAAATTAGATAACCTCAAATGTTTCAAAAATCGGGTGTGGGTTAGAATTAACAAATGAGCATGAAAAGATTTTGCAACTACAAACTGAAAATAAACAATTACGAGCACATGTGCAAAACTTATCTTTGGAAAATCAACATGTTCGAAAAATTGTTGGTGTGTTAACAAAAGCTTGGCTCAAGAATACCTCAACATATGGCAACAACATTAAACATCAAAAAAGAACATGAAGTGTAATAGAAACTATTAAAATGAGTTTAAAACATTTTATAATCCAAGGAAAGACATTAGCCCTTCTTCTTGTTAGCCACAAAAACTTTCTCCAAATTATGTAGTGCATTGAACTTATTGTAGGTGACATGCGCATAGAAATGGAGGACTTACAAAGACATGTGATGCTAGAAATCAACCAAGGCAACAACCAAACAATGGTTGTTGAAAAAGTAATTTCCTTTCCCATGTCAATTTTATACAAGGTCTACAACCTTACGATCATTGTAGATTGTTAAATTTGGTTATGATTGGATGTTTGTAAATCCATTGACTATTTTTCTACAAAATGCACTCCTTTACAAATAAATAAACTTAGGAAAAAAATTGTGGATATTTTGATGATAGATGCATAGGATTATAGTGCCCATGAATGATTTCTTTTTACGTTTTCCTTGTATCACCAATTCAATATGAACTAGAAGTTAATCAAGAAACACATGGAGAATAAAATGTGACATATGTTCATATTGATAGGTTATTGGGCTTCAAACTTTACAACAAGAAGTACAAGACTTGAAAAATCGAATTCAAAGCATGGCAAATGAAATTGGAACATTACAATCTATGTCACCAATATGTGGCCAATCACCCCAACTATCACCAAAATTTTCATCTATTCCTTCATATGTAAGTTTTTCACACATTGAAGACAAAGATGGCCATTTATCATCACATCAAGTTGGATATCATCAAGAAACTTAGCCTTCAATATGTCCACAAATTACCAAACAAATGAGGTGGAAAAAAAATCATTTTCTTACACGATTTTTGCATTAGATATTAAGCTAATGACACCACATATTACTTCATAAACTCATAGTGTTCATTGGTAAATTCATCTTGATTTCCAACTAAACCAAACATTTCATATGGTGTTTGTAAGTATCCTAGAATTGGCCCAACAAAAAAACTAGTAGCCAAGATAATGGAGTTGGAGAAAGTGCAATTAGGCCTTCATGCTCAACTTGATGCTACTTCAATAGATATGCAACACATTACTATTGAACGTGATCTTTTGATGGACCTTAGTAATTCTTTACGAGCAGACCTTATTAGGTGATTATTTCATAGTTTTGCACTTGTTCCATACATATGTTTGGTTGCCATCATGCTTTGACATTATCTTGTCCAAAACACAGGCTTAAAATACAATTAGAGTCCTATTGATGGTTAATTATATGTGTAGGGTGTTTCATTCTTTTGGACATGAATTGAGTACTACATATGGAGGTACTTCAGCAAATGTTCTGGTACACATGAAAATAAAACCAAAACACCAACTTTTGGTTATATTTTTCCTGATATGGTTCAAATTGCATGATAAGAACATGCAATAAGCTTGATAACTTTTCATTTGAGTTAATCTTGTGACATGCATTGAATTTATTAATTACATCGTTGTGACTTCTTTCCACAAAGGAAACATATGACTTCTATAATGTTCATAATTTTAGAACTTTATCGAATTGATACATTTTATCCTTTAAGAAATGTGTTCAATTTATCACATTCAACTATATAGTTTTAATCATAACCTATGGGTGCAAAGATTATAATCGTAAGTGTTTCAAAACTACACAATGTTAAATATGATGAACTAAGTAGAAGTTACATGAAGTCAACAATGGTAACTATCATATTCTTTAACACAATATATGTAAATTGCCCATTGTTCAGTGTATTAAACCAAGTGAGATTTACATGAATTCAAGATTGGTATCTGCCATGAACATTAAACATAAGAATGAAGGTGTGTGACCATTGACCACTTTTCCACAAGCTTCAAAATGTGCAACTTATGAAAAACTTTTAGAAGAGATGTCAAAGGCATTGGATTCCTACTACAAAAAACCAGGTATGAAAGTTAGATATGGTTTCCAAAATTAATGTGGGCCATATTTATTATACAACATATTGAGAGTCTATTAACAAAACAAAATATATACAACCAAAATCGTTGAGATATAAGTAATATCAAGGAAAAAATCAACTAGAATTATTTATCTTTAGATGTTAATTATCATGAAAAAAAATCCATTGTGTCACAATTGACACTAATGTTATTATTTGAATTTAGATGATTTAATTTTGCAACTATTTCCATTGATCTTGAATTTTCCAGGAAAGCTTCTTTTGAACTATGGACAAGTGGCAAAGGACATAAGAAATGCTATGCAAATTTGTGGTAGACCATATCTCCAAGAACGACCTAAAAAAGTAAAATACAATGTTATTTATATGGTGTAATTAGATTGATTGCATGTCAAACTTACTAGTTGTATAGAAAAATTCCAAGGATCAAAGTTTGGGGGGGAGAAACAAGACAACAATTCAACATATCAATGTGCAAAATGTATATAAGGATAAGTTCAATATGTCAAACTTATTGAAACTATTTTTTGTTATAGGGAACAACTAAACAACAACCTTGTTTGAAGGCTACTATGAGATGTCAAAATAATAATTGCAAGCTCAAGGTGCGAAATTGGAACATCAAAGATGATAATCCACCCAATAGTTGACAAATGATGTCATCCACATTTAATAGCATTCAAAGTGGAATGTCAATAATATAATCAACTTAAGTAGAAACTATATTTTTAACATTATAGATTATGCAATCCTGAAATTGCAAATATCAAAAAACTTACTTCGCATAATGCAAATGAATAAAAATGAAAGATGATGGATTGATGTGGACCAAAAATAACACATATAAGATACAAAAGTTCTAAACAAGACACTTGTACTATTGAGAACTCAAGCTTTAACTTAGTGATTTTCATTAGTTATAAAATAGTTCCATTGTTGGTTATTCCACTTAAGCTCTGGCCACACTTGGTGTTTAAGGCTTGCAACCAACCTTCTAACAAAATAAGTTATTGTCAATTTTCTTTAAATTATTTTAACCTATCCACACCATGATGTTTAATTGCAACTAACATTGGATTATCATCCTTGCGTTTGCAATCTAATCATAGTGTTGGCTAATTCTTTGATTTTGTTTAATAATCCCTAGTTTGGGAATTCCCCCATAAAAATTACAAAATCAAAGAACTATCAATTATGAGTATTTCAAAGCTTTCAAAGAACCATGGGGTTTAATAAAAAAAATAGCAAAGAATTGATGGGTTTATTGGTAGTTACTTGACTTCTAAAATAAAAAATTATTGAGTTAAAGCAAGGGCCCGTATCACTTTGCCCGTGTGAAATAAAGGATCAATGTTTCAAATTTTGGCCTCTACTAATTATATGCCTATATGCCCTATTTAACCCTAGCAAGGGTTTAGTCCAAAATCAAATAAACACCAAACGTTGGTGTGGCCAGTGGTCCTCTTCCCCTTACTTCTCTTATGTTTGTCTTTTTTTTTTTTCCATTCCATTTTAGAGTATCTTGCTTAATATTGAAGTGGGACATCTTGATTACAATAGAAAATCAAGGATGATTATAACTTGAAGTGAATGTAATAGGATTGTATTGTAAAGGGATGAAGAAATAGAAAGATAAAGAGATAAAGAGAGGTGAGGAACTTAGGGGGAAGCAATAGAAAGATGGAGAAAGAAATAAAGGCGTGAAACTAAAGGGGAAGAGGCAAAGAATGGATAAAGAAAGATGGGTGAGGAAAGAGGGGGGGGAAAGGCAAGGATGGAGAAATAGAAAATAGCTAAAGGTAGACAAGGATGCATGCTAGCATTGAATTAATTTGTTAAATTTTTAATACTTCAATTAACACCAATGTTTGACCCTATGAAATATACCTTTTTCAAAGACTTGATGTTAGTTAACAATGGTTGTTAATATCATCTTAACATACATGTCATGTCGTATGCCATATGCCTAACACGAGAATTAACACCAAGTGTGGCCACAACTATAGTTTAATTTGGTGTGTCTATGTGTTTTTTTTGGCTCCTATTTAAGTTTCTTGATGTTGGGGTTATGGTGTTTCATTAGGTTTTTGCTTGGTTGAATTTTCTTGTTATAGACAATAACCTTAGAAAGTTACTGGATTCTATGTTCCATGATTATGACATCATATTTTCATGCCTTTGGTTTTCATGCAATAAAGTTCTTTGCATATTCTACTTGAGCGATCTTTTATTTCTGAACATGTTACAGAGTGTGATAATGTTGGTGAGGAATTTAAGTGATTTAGAGCTAGAAAGTCTCTAATACTTTATTAAGTGAAAAACAAAAGAGAGGAAGGAAAGATTTACATGTTGTAGAAGTATAAATAGAATATATATACACTTAAAAAAAAATTGGAAATGTAAAATTTTCCTATTCATAGGAATGGCGAAACAAAATTGCCAAAGAAAAGGAGTGCAATTTGTTGTCAAAAGTTGTGATCTCCAAATTGTGGTTTTTATAAATCTACACAAGAAAAAGGTCTACACAACAACACACACAAAGTTGTTAAAGGACTTCACAATTGGATAATATGGATATGATCCGAGTTTAATTTACATGGCATTTTTGTTATTGTTTATATGTTGTCAACAAGAGTGTGATTCAAGATCACAATAGAGATTAGCTGAACATGAACACAATTTTCTTGTTCAAGTTGGATGAGGCAAGAAGTCATTGAAGTTTCAATGTTATTTGTTTTGGAGATCATGATGGTCATTTAAGGTTGTGATTTTAATTCACTTTGCTTTAGAGAAGGAAAAGTAGATGTTTGAATTTGCTTCAATTTTCTTTTCTTCATTGCTCAAGTGTGAAGTTTAAATGTGAGCAATTCTAGTTGGTGGTCCCGTCCATGAACTTTTTATTCAACATGCGGCATTCACATGTTAACCTATTATGTATTTTTCATATCCAAGTTATAATTGTGTGTTATAAATAAATACTTTCTGACTACATATTGATCATATATCATCTATATTATGCATCCAGGTGCTCTACCATAACTTGTGTGAAACAACATCCTCAAAACTCATGAATTTGAAATCAAAAATCACTTTTGAATGAAATAGCAACAAGAATATGAAAATTTCACATTCATAATATTTACGTCTCTTTAATGCTAAGTATTAAGATTTAACACCCCTTCAATTTTCAAATGTAGATTTGATAAGGAAAATAAACATTTGACAAAAAAAAAAAAAAAAAACCCCATTTATTCAAAACAATGTTCTAGTTGTTTTAAATATTCAAAAAGACATTTGAAACATTATCAATTAATTTTATCACCAAATATTTGAAAGTAATCAAACCTATTTTTAAAAAAACTTGACAATTGAAATTATTATGTTTCTTTTGTGATTTTTCAAATATGTAAAGGTAGAAATTTAAAGTAATGTTCACACATTTTGTGACCCCTATTATTGTGCTTTCACCCAAAAGGCACTTACTTATTGGTTTCATGTTCTCAAATATTCACATCCCTATAGTAGTTAGGTTAGCTTCAATGGTGGCAACTACATTAAGGTTTAATTGCAATTGTATTTTTTATGCCTCGTAGCATGCACTTGAATTTCATCCCATTCCCAAAGCTTGATGTTTCGAACTTTTATTCACCTTGGATCTCCTAGTGGCAATCGCCTAGTTTCATGTGCTTCCATTTTCAGCTACATACCTATATGCATGCACTCATTACTTTTGCACCATGCCCTTTAATGTTCCATATGATAACTATAATATATGAACCAATATAGGCATGCAATTCATGCATTGAACTGATAATCCCATAGCTCATTGAAATAATGAATGGAATGCATAGTGGGTGGGACCACCTCCCCTAACAGTGTTTCAAACCATAAAAAAATACTATACAGTCATAGAAGTGGCATGCAATCTTAGGTGTCATTTCAATACCTTTCCAAGCTACTCGTAAACAATAATGGTTTATTCTAATTCCTACATAAGGTTGATCCATAACCGCATTAATATCACCTTCTACTTATTAATGGAATGCATTAAAAACATATACATGCTAGGAGGTTAATTAGGTGATTACCTAAGGATCTCTTGAATTTCTTAGTAGAAATGAGGAAACTTGATTTTAAGCAATGGTGATTTTGAAATTAATTCTTTGATAAACCGTGCACCATACTGAAAACAATCCATGTAGGGTTGTTGTTCACCAATTCTATAAAGCTCTTTGTTCAATACAATTACTTTAACAAAAAATTCACATCTTAGAGGCCAATAGAAAACATCTTCTTCCCAACTATGTTTGTATTACCTTGGACGTGTTGGTGGAAACACATTAGGTCTACAACCCTAATCATACAACCATTGCAAGAACACCTTTGCTACTTGGTTGCCACACATGTATTCTAACATGGTGTTATTAACTCCTACATTCATCCTCCATGAAGTGGACATAATCACATTAGTCTTAGGTCTTTACCTTAATTATATATGTAATGCTTGTCCCACAATGTGACATAGAAATTTTCTTTATTGCCACCAGACATACGCCACCTATCCACCAATGTGAAAATTGGGTTGATTAAATATAATTATACCATGAACTTATCCATAGTCAATACTTGACCATGTACCCTTTAGGTCTTCACTACATATGGTTCTTGAAGCATTTTCATGTTAACACCACATATATGGGCACTTTTGCCCATGTGTAACTAGAAATGCAAGCTCAAATTAATATTCATACAACTAACCAATTAGAAGATGGTTTAACAATGGACAATTTTGGGTGAATTTGGAATAATGTTTTCCATTGTTAAACCATCCTTCAAAGGATTCAGGACATGTTTTGTCACCTAGCTTTCAATAACATCCCACTAGCTACACACCTCTTTAGATCCCCAAATGTGCAAATGAGCATAACAAACCTACAACTAATATTTGTCTACATAAATACTCATAATTCTTTAATTATATTTATATTGTGGTTTCAATCAAGTATCATCGATCATCACATTATCTTTTGTGAAAACATGTTCATGTCAACATGGGCATATGGTTGAATGAAAATCACCAATAGTTCCACTCACTAGTATTAATCCAATATGTGCCCAACATTATTTTATGCATTGACTAAGTTTTCATTGGATTTACACAAATATCTACTTTTAAAAAATACCACTAAAACACTTCCACCCATGATAAATACCTAATCCCTTACTATTAAATTTGTCTATAAAATGTAAGCTCAACATATATTTGGTTTCCAATTGGAGTAGGTTTCCATGGACTTGCAAAAATACTTGATAACATGACCTATATATGTTCAAGGTTTGACATTTGTCACCCGCTCCATGAAGTCTAAGCACTTGCATGTAAACCTTTTTCGATCTCAATTATGTTGGAATGACAAAAAATAAGTTGTTGTGCACAAAGTCACAAGGGCTACTTATGTATCCTCCCTATTCCCTCAACCACCATACCAAATTCTAGATTATGATCAACATAATCACTCTACAAACACCCCCTCACATTGTTATTCACAATTAACTTTGATGTGGAACATCCATGCATTGTCATGCATCCCAATATTTCACATTTATTACATAAGTCAATACTTATGGACTGCTATGAAAAAGTAACAAACCAAGCACAACAACAATGTCCCCAATGGACCCACCCAATTGAATTGTTCTTGTTGGAAGTTGAGCTACATTGACAATTATCAATCCCATGCACACATGTTTAGATTTTGATATGTATGTACATGTGTATCATGTCATTAAAAAATGAAATTGTAAAATGAAATTAATGATTATGTAGTGCACTTAACTTGGTGCTTACTTCCCAAAGGGTGAAAACACACTAAACCCCCCAAAAATTATAGTCACAAGTATAATCTTTATGCAATTAATTTTTTTGGTAATGTATGGACATCACATTTTGGATTATTTATACTTGTTTAAAGTATATTTTATTAGCTTAAAACTTAAACTAATGAATTATTTTGAAAATTGCAACAAATATTGAAGAATTTGAATGTATGGAATATATTTTGACCAAATAATACCCATCACAAAGTTTGAAATTTTGAATATGTACTTAAATAGTAGGGTTATTGATGGAATTCTTGGGTGAGTTTTGTTATGGTGTATGATATTGATATACATCAATTAAATTTTTAAAAAATAGAAATTAAAAACCTTTGGATGAAATTCCAATAAAAAAATGTGACTTTTTGCATTTTTTAGTAATAAATGCATAAGAATATCTTCTATTTAAGAAAAAAATGCTACCATATCAAAGAGAAAGAGATTTTATAGATGGGCATTGCATTTTTTTTTCAATTTCCTTTTATTTAATAATGTTTCATGAATCACAAACATGAGGCCCTATGGCCATTGAAAAATTGTAAGTTATATATTATGTGTACATTGATTTGATTCAATCTTCCTCATCTAATCGTTGGATCAAAATAATTTTGACTCAAAGTGAATTTTGAGTTCCAAAATGTTGTTGTGCAAATTTTCAAGGTTTTTGCTTGTGTTTAAGTAACCAAAGGTGTCATCAAGATTTTAGCTTATTGCGTACTATAATACTTATTATACATCACCTGTTTTGAACAAAAGTGGCTCACCTTTAGTGTGTTTTCAACTCTGATTTCACTTCCACATTCATTGGGCACTATTGAACAACCACATCAGTTCATGTTGCCATGCATCAAATTGAAATATCGTAAGGTAGTTTAATGTCTAATGGGTAACTTTGTAAAATTCTTTGTTGGACACACCCAAAGCAGAAAATGCCCAAGTGTATTATCTTGGAAGATAATGTTTGCAAGCACATTTTGTGGTGTCTTTTGTTGCAAATGATTGAAACATACATTGTTTAGCCAACCAATGCAAGACCACTAATGTTGTTTGCTCGTCACACCTATGGTTTGGCATGGTTGTAACCCATGTGCAATCAACAATATTTCACCACGAATATGAAATGTTCATGGTGTTGCCAATTGGACATGTGTGCACCATTGCCTCCCTTAGACATTGTGTTATCTCATATATTCCCTTTTATTCCTTGGGACATACATGAAGGCATGCAATCAACCATTAATTATAGGTTCATCATATGTATATCCATGCCATCCATACCATGGTAATGTTTGGTTTGAAAATGGTAGTGGGCGTAAAAAATTAGTTCAAGAAGTGAATATGATTTTCCATTCATCATACATGCCTAGACATTGTTATATTGTGTGTTTATGACTATATAACTTCAAAACTAATATTTTGCCATTCTTATATTTAAAGTTGTGCAAAAATTATGTAAAAAATATTATGCTTGGTTGCAAATTCACCATCATTACCATAGTTGCCTCTATGTATCAGCAAAGGTATTTGCTTTCAAATAAAGTAGTTAGACCAAACGTATATTACTAAAATGCACACTATGTTTACACCTTGAATGGGATTGGTGGATATTCCCATTGGTCACTATAAAACAAAAAAATGTTCCCTCAATATGGAGCTAGGTGGTCATCCAAATATATAAATAAATTCAGCCATGTTCCACTATAAATGGGTTTAAGGTTTATGGATAGTGGTTGTTGGACAATGTTTGGCTAATGGGATCACACCATAATACTTTCACCGTTTCAAGATATAATTAAATTATGTCAGTGTTGCCAGAACAAATTCAAGATTAAATATGCACAATGCCAATAGTTATAGAAAATATGTTTTGCCTAGTGAACATGTTCATTTCACTTATTTCAATTCTAAGTGGTCAAGTTTAAAAGATTTGATAATTTTGGAATTTCAAGAAATTTATATTATTCTTGCCAAAATGAAAAACTGGAAAATAAAAGTTATTTGTGTGATCAACAAGATTCAACAAGAATGGTAAAGGTACTATGGTTTTCGTCCTGCCATGATAACTATTATATGGGGACAACATACATTAGGACTGCTTTAATTTTAGTTTAATTTTTCATGCATTGTGTTGTCAATAGTGGATATGGTCATTACCTTTTCATTTTGCTTGCCCTATACATGTATCACATCATAAATCTTCAAATGGAATTGATGTTACAATGTTGTAAATGATGTGAGTTGTCTACACCATTCAACGCACACCACTATGTTTGTGTACAATTAACATCCATGGTCCTACATATGGCAAGGTCATGATATTTTTTAAAAATTATTGACTTTCAACCGCATGTTTTGTTTAAATTGGAGTCTAAATCAAGAACCATTACAAATTGGTCACGTCTTATAGTACAAAATCATTAGGTTATGTTGAAATTGTTTTATTACAAATGATACAAATCTTAGCCTTCACAAACAAATTAATGGTGACATCAATATATAGTTACTAATATATTTCTTCTTTGCATTGCTACATTAAAAAAATCTCCAAATATTTTCATGCACATGGTCACAAAATTACCTCATGTCAAGGTAAAAATGCAAAGTCCAATAATACATTGTGGAATTATTTCATGTTGACAATAATAAGAAGTGAAATAAAATGCTAGAATGGTAAATAACCTAATAGGTGGGGAAAATAATTAGTTTATTTTCAATTTCCAATATGTTCTTCCCAAGGGTTTCTTAATTCCAAATACATGGCATTTCACTTTATTTATGGTTACTATCTTCTACTCATATTCCTTGATTTCTTAATGCATTTTTTTTGTTCAATAATAACAAAATCAACAAGGATCAAAGAAGCTTCAGCCCATAAGGCTATTTTCCCTTATAGCCAAAGTTCACATCCTTAAGATGTGTGTTATTCACCAAAATGTTTATGGAAAGACTTTTGTTTTATATTCCTCTATGGTTGATTGTCACCCAATTTTATTTTTACCTTGATGCAAAGACCATATGGGTTTACAAGTTAGATGGATATGTTATTGGGGCTTTAGAATTGTGCAAGGAGATTGAAGTGCTTAAGCTTGCAAAACTAAACTTTTAGGGTTTCACATACTAGCAAGCCAACTTCTGATAAATGTTGAAATTTGTAATGGGGAAAATTGATTGTCTTTTACTAATTTTGCAATGAAATATATGTCCATAGAGTGGGTGAATTGTGATTGTCATGAATTTTCCTACTTTTGAATCCTTGTCTCTTAATCCCCAACTTTTGGATGCTCCTTTTACCAATGACTGTAATTTGATCATGGAGTTATATTCTTACTACTACATGTATCAGACTTTACAACCCATGTGTCACATATATAAGGTTCTTGGTCAATTTTCATCTTCAATGTTGTGGCCTCATGGCTGACATTCCTATGACCTTTTAGTTTTATGATATTGGTGTCAATTAGGTGATGTGTCCTACCATGGTTACTTTCCCTTGTTGCAACATGTCCCTAGTTGGTGTGTTTCTATTGATTAACATGTTTTTTATCATCATGAAACCATCAAAATTATATTTGTTTAAAGTTGCATGAGAAGATCCAAGGGACTTAATAGTAATTTGTATGGCTTACGCCTCAAACTTATTCATTAGCCTTTGAGTACAAAAACAAGCATGTAAACTTTGTTGGCCAACAAGCTGATGTCTTGGATTTGGCATCATTATACCTTGGAGCCAAAAGAAGACATGTGTTAACCATAGAATAGTTTTTAATTGTTGAAAAGTAAATAGTTGTTTGTCTAAAAAAGCCATGACCAAGTTCACACCTTGGTTTGATGTTGGAAGCCTATGAGAAACCATGCTTTAGAACCTTATTCCTTCTCCCAATGCCATGTAGTCGTAGCTTGGTAAGTATGTTTGAGGACTTTGTTTTTAAATTATGGAGTTGGTATGAATAATACTTGAAAAAAATGGAGCCACATATATCTCTTATCCTTGTATCTATATTCTCCTCATGAAAGAAAGAGGTACCTACACTAGAAGAAAAACCTTGATTTACAACTGGTGTATACGACTGTTTTTTAGTTGAAAGAAACATTTTACAACTAACTGTCTAATAGTCGCCTAAAACAAGTCGCAGACGACAAATAGTCGCATGAAACATTACATCAGGATGACGTCAACAGATGGTATATGAAGTCTAAATTTAGTATATACTATTTCATCCGATGGGGCCAGTATATACATAATGTATACAAGGCATCATTTTGCGACTATAAATTGCAACTATTTTGGTGGATTCAAACTCCAACCATGTGGTGACACATGTTAATTATTCACTGGCCATGTTTTTTTTCCGATTAACTAATGGGTTGTTGCCACATGGCATGGTTTTTAATATTTGGGAAACCATATTGTGATATTGGATGATCTAGAATTTTCTAAATCTTATGGCTAAGAAATGGCCACGTCTTTTGTGTTTGACTAATTGAAATGTGCCACGTGTCTCATTATGAGCATCATGTCATTTAAATATTTATTTACAAACCCTAGATATATCGCATTCATCAGATGTCAAGAATGAGGATCTTGACACGTGTCGCATTATTATTTGAATGGAAATTTCAAATTTGGCACATCTTTTAAAGATCAAAGAATAGAAACATGCCACATGGCAATGTTAAATAATTTGTAAAATATTTTTTATTGAAAAGGAATAATGGACCCTAGTTTAACATTATGAATTGAGGTTAGCATTTTAGGGTTTAGGGTTTACAATGTTCTAGGGTTAGGGTTACCATGGTTCACTAATCACACACAAAATGGACATGGAAAATGGTTTCCATTGCGCTAATAAAAACTCAGTGAGCACACTCACCTTAAGTTTTGCAAAGATGGAAAAATGTTTTGTATTGAACATGGGTTCCTACTTTAGTGTAATCAACAATACTTAACTTGAATAACTAGATGATCCACATATAAACACAATGATGGCACCAACAACTTGTTGGAGTTGATGTGACTGTAATTTGCATGTTTTGAGACACCTTAGGCTCCATAGTTGAATCCTTAGGGTTGAAATGCAGATTCTCCTTCCTACATGAATAACCTTGCACAAATAAAATATTGCCATTTAGGAGCAAACATACATCACCATTCAGATGTATAAGTGCCAACACACATTTCCCCTCCAAACAAGTCCATAAACATGAAGACTTACCTTTACATCACAAAGATATAAAATCATGTTGGAGGCATTGACAACTTCATCACCCTAAACCTAAACCCTAAACCCAAAGAAAACCATTGCAATTTCCAAACACACAAATGAAGGAGGTTCAGACTTCAGACCTGGCTTGAGGAAGGTAAAATAAGAGCAGGGTAGTGATGAACAAGTAAGTCCAAAAAGGAGCAAGCAGATGTTTGGATATCCAACACCAAGTGCGTCATTGCACTGTTCACATGTGCCATCAACCCTGGCATTAATGGCCCCATCATGACCTACATTCACAAAGAACTCACCAATGTTTCTATCATTCCTTCACATACTTCTTCCATCACATTATGCATAAAAAAATCACTTATGATGGCAAGCTCTGAGGAGGGTACAGTGAGAAAGGCGAGGTCTATGTTGGAACTAGTGTTTGACAAGTGAGTAGACTATAACATGGTGTCATTCAAATCATATGGGCTACTACTTCCATCTTGGCTCAGGTGGATAGACCACTATTTATTGGGGCAAATCGGCAATCCCCTTCTTTGCCCAAGAGCTCTAGTCCCCTGGGGTCTACACAACAAACCCATGGTTTCCAACAAAATTTGGAGAGGGTAGAAGGCATCATGGTGTAGGATTTGGGAGCTTACTGTGGAATAGG
>Ga0209208_10004348_pt1 | contig 20110 bp, 6 predicted proteins | sample S1TSphfallax_3_FD_187694 | JGI IMG/M metagenome (GOLD analysis project Ga0209208, IMG submission 187694) | Host-associated microbial communities from peat moss isolated from Minnesota, USA - S1T2_Fd - Sphagnum fallax MG (SPAdes) (version 2) | ecosystem: Host-associated > Plants > Peat moss >...
GTTTACATGCAAATGATTTTGTCCACACAATAACAAGGTGAAGAATCTATTAGAAAGGATTCAATTGGTTGAATGATGTGTGTACATGAAAAAAAGTTACACATTTATCTATAAGGGAAGGCAATTTGGCTATTTTGTTTGCTCGGGTTCTCACATTGAGATTTCCCAAACCACAACAACCCCCACCATACATTTGGTATTAATTGGAACAAGCCCGATGAGTAGGGGTGCCTTAATGTAATATTATAATGTTTGCACCTATAATGCAAAGGTTATTGAATATATTAAACAATATTTTCATTGAAAATTCAATAAATTAACAAATATTTAAAAGGAAATTGGAACATGTTTTTGGTATTGTTGAGTACAATGTTGTGAAGGTGGTTCCATAATTTTTTGACCTAAGGTGTAAGAGATATTGAATTTTGAGTAATGTTTGTCATTAAAAATTCAAACTCAATTAATTTTAAGCTCACACTTGGGCCAATGGCATAACCCACACTACTTAAGTATAATTTGTTTTTTCTTGGTTTTGGACTAATTCCCAATCCAATCATTACTAGAACATATTTAATACAAATGCATCATATTAGTTTGACAACTTTACACATTAAATCCACCTTCTCAAATTGTTACATTTTTTATGTTACATCTATTCAACATTCAATTTATAAACACCAAGACAATTTCTACTAAAATATGATATTCTTTGCAACAAAATTGCAATCATCTTTTTCTTACTAAAGTTTACATACAAAAAGAGGTGTATCCAAAAAAAATCTACTTTCTATTAGAACTGAAATTCAAGAATAAAATGATCTTTATGTCCTCAAAAGTAAAGGAACAAAAATATCCTCATTTACAAATCTACCATCCAATAAATAGAGACATTTAAAATTGATTTTTCCAACTTATTTATTCTAATAATTTTTGAAATATAATGATCATAAATTCTAAAGGTTTGGTAGTTATATATATTTTTATTTTTATTTTTTTTAGAACCCATTTTTTTTTGTTTTATATGCATGATGCAGGGTAAAACTAAAGGCATTCACTTTTTGTGTCCACTTTATCTTGCTTGGACCCTTTAGGAATTTGACTCCAATTGAATTATGTATAATGTGAATTGAATTGAATTGAATTGAATTTTAATTCAATTCAAGGTGCATGTAATGTCATTCAATACTTTCATCCAAATGGAATTTAATTTTCACAAACTCAATTCATTCTTTTCATCACTTGATAATTAGTTAATTTTCATTGGTAACGCATAGCAATGTAGAGCCCAAATTTGATGTTTTACTTTTAGTGGAAGGCATGTAGAGAAATGATGAAGGAAATAAGATGATTATGCATGACTAAGTTGAAACATCATGCATTAAATGTTCAAGTTTAATTTCAACAACCATTTTAGTAGTGTGTCACATTTCACATGATGACAATCATGCCTTTCATTCACAAATTCATTATGGACAATGAAGATGTGGTTTATTCGCATGGAAAAAATAACAAAGAAAAAAAAAAGTTTTGTGGGTTTCAAAATAAAAGCAAATAAGGTGTGCATTACAACCGAAGTAAGTGGACGACCAAGTTGCTACATATGGGCCCAATCAATTCCTTGTCATGATCGAGTAAATACTAATGTTGCGTGGTTATTTCATTTTGCAAATGACTAGTAATTTTGATTCTTTTAAATTTAAAAATAAAAAAATGGTAATTTTCTTGAAAGAACCAGCAAAAATTTTATTATAGAGTTTTTTTTAATTTAAAAAAAGAAATGCAAGGTTTTATACCAAAATTGGTTTTTTATTTTATTTTTCACCCCTACTAAGTAAGTGGATATATACTCAAGTTGATAATTAATGGGTATTTATAGAAAGTTCCAATAACCATCCAACATTAATAAAGGTCATCACATTAGTGCTACCTCTTTTACTTTGATAATTTACACTCTCTCTATCTAATTAATGGAACCTAATAACAACTAACACCTATTATAAGTCTTTTGTACACATGTTATATATTTTTAAAATTTTTAATTACATACCTTATTTTAATTTTGGGAATAAACATAATCCTATTATATAACTAATTTTAGTATATTTTTTCACAACAACAAATATATGGGACCTAACTTTTACTCGTGTAGTTTTTTAACACAAAAAAGAGTGACCACCGCCCTTCCCTTTTTTTGTTATAATTTTTTTAATTTTCATGTAAACTATTTAAAAAGATCATACAATTGATCTTCTACAATTTAATCAATTTCACCTTTCCAAGTTTCATGTTTTTATTTCCAACATGTGCAATTTTTAAAATAAAAAATTGGCATCATGGTCATACACATTTATGTATGGGTTCCAAGATAAGCTAGGTGCATGAACAATACATAACATGCCAAAATCACTTCTGTATTTGGACATGTGGAAGTTTTCAATATCATAACCAAATGAAACCATATGTACGATTTTTTCTCTCACTACCTATGTGCACATTGAATTTGTGCAACTTTTAGAGTTCAAAGTTGATGCCATGGCCCTATGCATGTTCCAAGATGAACTCGATGCATGAACAATACAAAACATGGTTGTGATTCTTGGTCCTTGGTTATTAGTGCAAACTATTTTGAACAATTACATAGGGCCAACTAAGAAATAATTTGTGTTATGTGGAGATGCTTATATATAAGTTTGTAAATGATAATTTCATGACACCTATTTAACCTTCAATTTAGGAGCACCATGATTTCAAATTTGCAATGGTGTAATCTTTACATCAAAAGACAAATTTTGCATGCAAAAAGAATCTAAAAGTGAAAAAAGGGCAAGGAATCAATTGCGAGGATTTCATGTTTGCCCACATGTTTTTGCAACGTGTCGTACATATGCAAAAAGTGTTACGAATCAACTACGACATGATTTTGGCATGTTTGATGGATTGGATACTCAATCCTTTGAATACTTTGATTTTGAAACCTTTGTGTGCAAAATTATTCTATAACCAAAAACAAGGTGAGGTCTACATTGCAAGAAGTCAACATTTAGGTTGAATGACATTGGACCATGACATCTTACACATGAAAATTTTGTCAGTACAAAATGATTATGGCATGATTTATGGTTGTGAATCTTGGTCCTTGATTATTCTTGGAACATATTTTGCACAACTACATATAAGGGACAACTTGAAAAATAATTTGCATGTTCCATCCATCTTCTCAAAATTTTTCTTTGAAATGATAATACTTGTCTTCAATACACCTATTTAGCCTTCATTTTATAAACACTAAGAAGATCTCTTGTTAAAATTGAAATTATTTGCAACAAAATTGCAATTGTTGGAACATTATATTTTAAGTTAAAAATGACATGAAAAAAATATTCTATAACTAAAAACAAGTGAATAAGCTATTGCAAGGACTTAACATTTGCCTAAATGTTATTGTGGCATGTTATATATGCATAGAAAGTGTCATATGAATCAATTACTCAGAATATGATTTTATTTATTTATTTATTTATTGGGTTGAAATTTACATGCAAATGATTTTGTCCACACAATAACAAGGTGAAGAATCTATTAGAAAGGATTCAATTGGTTGAATGATGTGTTGTACATGAAAAAAAGTTACACATTTATCTATAAGGGAAGGCAATTTGGTTATTTTGTTTGCTCTGGTTCTCACATTGAGATTTCCCAAACCACAACAAATCTCCTTGAAAAAAGGCCAACCAATAATGAACCTTTTAGGTCAATATGTAGTCATGCCTTTTCCCAACAAAGAAAAGGACTCATTATCCCCTTTCCTATTTCCTATATGTTAAGTTCTAGATTTTGAAACACAAGGAATGGTCTTCTCATTATGGATGAAGATTATGTACAATGTATTTAGATTTTCTATGGTTTTTTACCATGCATAAAATTAGAATATTTGGGTAACCATACATTCATGTCAACAAATGACAAACCTTTTTTTTCTAATTCTCAAGATCTCACATGTGACTGAGCTCCAATAAAATCATACACTTGCACAAATTTCTTTAAACAAATTATTCTAAACATTGATGAAACTTATGCAAAATGCAGTGGTCAAAATGTTTTAGTAGGTAATATAATCAATGTTCACCTTTTTTTTTCGGGTCCAATTTTTTTGAAGTGTACCAAAATCTTGTCACATCGTCACCCTTTTCTATTTTTTTACCATGTAAGGACACACTTATAGATGATTATGATGTAATGAATTAAAGTATAGTCCTTCTTAAATATTTGACAACTTTTGACTCATTGTTTTTTTTATGGGGAACAAAATAAAGGTTAAAAAGGACAACAATAAGGATTAGGTTTTTTTGTCCTATGTGGTACACATTAATGGTTTTTCACCATTATGATGTTTTTTCAAAATGTCAACCATTTAAACGTGTTTGACAATAATATTCAAAGATGGCTAATTATTTTTCTTTTAACCTACTAAATTGGGATGTCCACCGTACCTACCACCTAGATGCCTCATTGCTAGGGTGCTTTGACAAAAGATTGTGAGGCCTAGCATGTCATGACCTATTTCAAAGACATCTTTGAGTTTGCTCATTCCATTATATAAGAGCAACCCATATTCCACCATCATTATTTAAGTTTCGTGTTTTGTATGTAGAGTTCACAAGCATGCCCATGTTGTGATGCATGAAACTTTGATACCATAGATCACCATAACTTAGTTGTGAAAAGAATTCACACCATGGCTAACATTGTTGTGAAATGGAGTCAATTGATCACACCAATTGATTTGACATTGGTTTTAATTTTACTACTTGTGACGATTGTTTTCCACAACTTTCTTAGACATTCTTATTACAAAAAATTGAAGAGAGCACCAGGGCCATTCCCTTTATGGCCATTGCTTGGAAACCTTCCTCTTTTGCATAAACTCCCCCACCAAGATTTTTATAATTTGTCAAAGACATATGGAGATATCATGGAACTCAAGTTGGGATCAATTCGTACTGTCATCATTTCATCTCCAAGATTGGCAAAGGAGGTTTTCAACACACATGATCAAGCATTTTCATTTCGTCCATTACCCACAACTCTAAATTCCTTTACTTATGGTGGACTTAGTTCAGGATGGACATATAAAACTGATGATTATTGGCAAAGATTGCGAAAAATGGAAGTCTCACAACTTTTTAGTCCGAAAAGTCTTAATGCTTCCAAACATGTTCGAGATGAAGAAATTTCATCCTTGATCCATGATGTTTTTGAAGATTGCAAGGTAATTTTTTATACATTTTTCAACGTAGTTGTTCCTTAGTTCATTTAATATGATTCATGAATATTTGCATATTTGAAAATAAACTTGAATGGATCATTTGCAAAATATGATTGGATCATTTGATATTTCCAAAATGACTAGCAACATGAATATTATCAAATTTGAGCATATGAAACATGATTAAGACTGAAAACATTTTGGTGCATGTTTGATGTAGGAAGGAGAACCAACAAACATGCGAACAAGGTTGTTTGATACTTCCATGAATATGATGACACGTTTGTTATTTGGAGAAAGATATTTTGGCTTAAAACTTTCCAACAAAAAAAGTGAGGAATTCAAGGACATCATTTTGAAACAATTGGCTATTCTTGGCATTTTCAATATTGGTGATTTTGTTCCACTTTTAAGGCCGTTTGATCTCCAAGGCATTACATCACAAGTGAAGAAATTGCGTTTGAAAATAGACCAATTTTTTGATGAAATGATTCAAGATCGTTTGAAACAAAATGGGTTAAATGATTCTACGGATTTTCTTAATGCCATGCTTTCTCTTCCTAAAACACATGGTTTTGGTGATAGGCTCGGGGATAATACAATCAAGGCAATTCTCAATGTAAGTTACCATGCTTTAGTAATGTACTTCATGATTTCATCAAAAGAGTTGAATGATTAAAATTAAGTTAAAATGTGTTTAATTTTTTATTATTGGAAAAATCTATATATTAAACCTTCCATGTCATTATCAATATACTAAACCTTACATGTCAAAATGATAAAATGTAAAATTTATTCATGAACTCCATAAAAGACTTTATGGTGTTGAATTATGAATAATTTTTCATCCAACAATTCATCATTTTTTTATACCTAACTTTCCCATGTGGAACCCCATTATGTGCAGGAAAGTATGTTAGCAGGTACTGACACAACTGCTACCACTACAGAGTGGGCAATAGCAGAACTTTTGAAGCATCCACAATTTGCACAAAAAGCTCAAGAAGAATTGGATGATGTGGTTGGATTTGAACGTGTTGTTGATGAAAGTGACATTCCTCAATTGAAATATCTTCAAGCCATTGTGAAGGAAACATTTCGCCTTCATTCTCCTGCTCCCCTTTTACTACCACATGAAAACATAGAGGCTCGTGAAGTAGGGGGTTACCACATACCTCCTAAAACTCTACTTTATGTGAATGTATGGGCTATTCATCGAGATTCATCTATCTATGAAAATCCTTTAGAATTCAATCCTGAAAGATTTGTTGGATCCAATATTGATTTAAAAGGAAAGGATTTCCAACTATTGCCTTTTGGTTCTGGTCGACGGGTATGCCCAGGCCTTCCTTTTGGGTTGATTAGTGTGCAAATGGAACTAGCTAGGTTTCTTCATAGCTTCACGGTGAGACTACCAAAGGGAGAAAGTTCACAAGACATGGATATGAGTGAAGTTTTTAGTCTCACAACTCCAAAAGCAATTTCATTACATGTAGTTGCTACAGCTCGTCTTCCCTTGCATCTCTATGTAGCTCCACAATTTACTACTTGTGGCAATTAAGTCACAATAGTGTATAATGAAATATTAATGGTATTGTATTTGTTATGATCTAATTAATTATTTTTAATTTTCAATAGTTGGTTATTAGTGTTTCTATTGGAAAGCTTTTGCTTAACATATGTAACATTCTTCTTGTTATTCCAAAACTTATGTTCATGTCAATATTAATGTTGGGCGGTTCTCAAAATTTTCAAAGAACCACTAGTTTTGGTTCTTTAAGTGTCAATTTAAAGAACTATCCCAACTTTTGTATATATATATAATTCAGATTTAAAATTTTTTCTAAGGTTTCAAATTTTCAATTATTATTATTATTTTTCTTTTCATATGGATGGTTCTCATAAATTTGATAATTATTGGTTCAATTTTAGGCACTTTTTCAGCTCAATTATCATAATGCATTTTCTTCAATTAAAAAATTCACAAAAGTAAAATAAAAGTGATCATGATAATGGTTCAATTTGATGAAACCCCTACTCAAATGTTTAGTGTGTGATAAACTATTAACCATATATATATATATAGTCAAGTGAAGTGAGGTTTCAAACTATCTAACCCCCTGGCATCCCATCAATAGAAAAACATCTTTCCTCCTCTCCCTTGGTTATGTTTGGGAAGTTTTAATTGTGGGGCAGTCTCCATACTTGAAAATAAATTTGTTTTTTCTTAGCGATTATCCTACAACATCAAACTTCAAAGTCATAACAAGAGGTTGTTTGCATACATTTTGTAGAAAGTGGAAATCTCCTTTTCAAGCAAGAAAGATTCATTTTTATCAAAATGCTAGATGAGATCAAAGAAAAATTGCCCCCAAAATAATACAAAATGTTCTAAAAAAAAATGCATTTTCTAATTGTCTAAAGTGGCCCCCTCATAGTTTGTTATCACCCAAGAGGGTGTAGTTATCATTCAAAGTGAGAACCAAGGGGGATGGTTTTTAGCCCAAATATCACATATGGTGATACTTGATGATTTTAAAGGTGAGAACCAGCTTGAAAACTACTTGAAACCCTCCATTCTAATAATTGCCCAACACTAGTCAATATTACCTTGGGTTATAAAGCAAAAGGAGAACTTTTTTTTTGGAATTGGAAAGCTACATGAGTAACCCATATATTAGTTGTTGGGTAAATTTATAATTAGGTTAGTTCTAAAATAAGATTATGTTTATTCTCAAGATTCAAATAAAATTCATATAGAATATGCATCAATAATATACATTATTATTATTTTAAAACATATATAAAAGAGACTTTAAACATTAGTTGTTAGTAGGTTCAATTAGTAGGATGGAGAGAGTGTAATCTATATTAAAGAGTCATTTGGTGGGGAGCCAATCACACATGTAGTTAAAGGAAAAAGTAAGAAGATACTAAGGAAAAGATGTCATGTTGTGTTGGAATCAATGTATTGAAAATCATATTATTTCTAAACATTTTGTCCTTATGGTGAACAACATTTAGATGCCCAACAACTTCAATTGCAATTCAAAATTCAAACAAATATATGGTACCAAAATTCTCTTCAATAGATTTTTAATTTTTTAAAAATTTCAAATTTCACAACTTTTAAATTATTAGTGCTTTTTGAGTGTGTATAATCAATTAACAACGTCTCAATTTTTTTCTCATCAAAATTACTTTATAAAGAGATTTTTTAGCTTAGTAATTTATAAAATTGACTGCTTTTGATATAATTGTTGTTCAAGTTCAAATGTCCTTTACTAAAACCAAAACCCAAAAGTTGTCTATATGGTGGTGGAAGTAATAAGACAATTTTTTTCTTTGTTTTGGTCATGGTGTTTATAAACAATGCTGCATTGGTCTCCCCATGGGTACTAATTGTGCAGTCTATTTGGCAAATTTCTATCTCTTTACCTATGAGTTTGATTTCATTTAAGTGTCTCTTGAAGAGTAACACATGCCCTCTTGTGCTTCATAGATTGTCCATGGTTCGTAGGTTTGTGGATGATCTTTTTGTTCCTGAGTTTCCAGACGTTGAGAATTTCATGCACCTTAATTAAGGCCTATTTGGGAGTGGCATATACCCAAAAACAACTTGTGAGTTGAATTGTATGTCTAAAGGCTTCTCTTGTAATTTGTTGGATCCAGCTGTGAGACAAAGTCCTTAAGGTTTATCCTGTGACATTTTTGACAAACACTTGCAACCAGAGTATGCAGGTATTGAAATGATTAGAATGCCTCATGTTCATTCCAATATCTCAATGACTGCAAAGCTGGGGGTTATCAATAGTCAATTTTACAGATTCTTGAGGCTTTGTAGTTGTAAGAAGTTTTGTGTCTTTCTGATGGTCAGTCTTATTATCTTTCTGAAGGTAAAAGGCTACCCTTTAAAAATTCTTCTAAAGAGAACTAGAGGGTTGCTTATTAAAGAAAAATTCTTTTTTGGAATTTCCACTTTTGGTGTTTTCAAAATGATTTTGCTTCGAGTCTTGTAAGTGGGGAGCTTCTTGTAAGCCCACTTGTTCATAGTCTTTCCCTGTTCTCCTTTCCTTCAGATTTTCTTTCTCTTACTGTCAGTCTTTTTTTTTCTTGTCCTTGTTGTTGTGGTCTGTTGCTAGCCAGTAGTATGGCTGAGTCTTCCAGTTGCTTCTGGAATTGCAGCAGAAACTTAGTTTGCAGGTTGATGCTTGTCACTGGCCTTTACCCACTGTAGGGAGCTGATGAAGTCAGTGGGGAAGTTGTGGTAGTTAAGTCACTATTGTTGATGGTTCCTGAACAGGTGTGAGACTGGCACTTTTGTTCATACCGGTGTGTGGTTTTTGTTTTTTGTGTCTTCCTTGTTTGGTTCTTTCTATGGCTTCCCAAGGAAGTGTTAACCTTGCTGTTTTTTCTTCATTGTTAGAATGGAGATTTCTCTATTCTTATGAAAGATATCTGTTGTGGTGTGCTCTGTCATTGGGTTGCCTTCTGTAATGTGCAATTTGCTTTTGTTCCAGATAGTAACATTCTCAAATGTAAAGGAGGATGTCTATGGTGGGCTTGATGCCTGGTGTGCCTGAGAGTTGGAGTTTCCACTGGTGACAATCAAGAAAGCACTGAAATTGTTGCAAGAAGAAAAGCAATGGAGATGAGTGATTCAGGTTTCTCATTTGTTTGTATGATTTGAAAAGACATTGACTCACTCACTGTGCAACTTCACAAGATGTTTCACTGTGGTCATTATGTATTTGGCAATGATTGAGGCTTTAGCACAGTCCATAACAGGAAAGTAGGACTCTTATTTGATGAGGATTGGTTTTAAAAGATGAGGAATTTGGTCTGCAACAGGTGAGCAAGTGGATGTTGAGCAAAGGACATGGAAGGACAATGGGAACATATGAACTTCTGCTGCAGGCATTTGATGAGGAGGGGTGTGTGGAGGAAGCAGATGCCTTATTTGAAAAAATACTCACTGAGAATGAGGAGTGTACACCCCAAAATTTGTTCCACCATGTCATTGCCATGCATGAACGTTACAATCAGCCCAAGAGGCTCCTTCAGGTAGTTACATTTTTAAAAAGTTCAATGGAGAAGGCTAGAGCACTTGAATTGCCAGCAAACCCATATCCCCAAAAGCATTACAACACAAGCACTCTGCTAGTTCAAAAGGAAGGGCCCCCAATTAACAGTCAGATTGTGATGTGAAGGTGTTTGCAGATATGGAAGAACTGGGCGTGAGGCCTGATATGCAAACTGTGTATCGGGTGGCCAGGACATATGAGACCCTTGGGTTACTGAAAAGAAAAGAGTTGGTAATCCAAAAGTACCCACCACCAACTGTGGAGTTAAAGAGAGTCAAAGGTGGGAGACCAATTGGTCTGTGGGTCTTCAAACAGAAAGAAGGTGTGATCACATCATTCTTATGGCTTGCTGTGTGAATTTATCAAATTTTCCTTCACAAATTTTGTTGGTTCTTGAGATTGTAATAGGAGTTCAATTTTATAGGCATGCAGGTGACAATTTTCTGCAGGAAATCCCAACTGATGAGAACATGGAAGACAATGATGAAGGTGATCATGATTGGTCAGATGGGGAGCAAGATGGTAAGCAGGGAGTTGTCATTTCAGTGTTCCCTCATGTTATCAGCGTTCCTATCCTACATTCTATCCACTGTTAAGATGCTAAGTAGTCTTTAGAGAGCTTGATGTTTCAAAACAATGTCAATCCCATGGGTATACAGGTGAAGATGATTCAGTGCAGCTGAGCACATTCAACTTGGATGAAAACTTCAATGATGAAGATGATGGAGTTTGGTCAAATGGCAGGCAGGATGGTGAGTGTAGACTTCTTGTGTCCCAGTTGCCTCTGTATGTTTCGTGTTCTGGGTTCCAGTGCAGGCAGTTAGGGTTCTGAAAATATTATTTCCTCCAGGCAATACCTTGCTTGGAGGTTTCTTACTGCCTTAGGAAGCCTCTGGCCTTGTGTTCCCCTGGGGTGTGCAAGATGCATTTGGTTCTTAATGCTTTCAGTTGTGATTTTTTGAAATCAGGGAAATGGCCTCTTCTGACCTTCAAAGTAGCTGTTATGAGTTTTCGTTTGACAATGGTTTGTTTGCCAGAAATTGAATGAAAGCTTCTATCTCATTGGCATGCAGGTTCTAAACTTGCATGATGGTTATGGCAATATCAAGGATGAAGATGAAAGAAATTGTCCAAATGAAAGGCAAAATGGTGAGCATAGAGTTATAATGTCAAGGTTGCCTTCAGTGTAACTTTCCTTTTGTTGTACTTCACTAGGGGTTACACCTGTCTACTGAGCTGATTGTTCAAGTTCTTTCATCATCTTTCATCTAAAGCCTAAATTTGTTTTATGACTCCACTAACTTGATTCTAGCTAGGTTCTCCTACATCTGAAGAAGGAGAGAACATGCTTTAGCCTTCTGGAATGATTTCAAAGCTCTCAAGCTCATTGTGTGCCTATCTCTATCAACCCCTATGTCAAGGCATCCTGCAATATCTCTTTGAGAATATTCTCTGAAGCTGGTTGAAACTTGAAACTGTTGAAACTGTGGCAGCAACTCTGGTAGTAGCTCTTCTTTGGTGTTGTAGCTGAGAAAGATTCTTAGACCCCGGGTGAGATGCCCTAAAGTTGTGTTTCATGGGTGTTAAATGTGTATGTATATTAACAGCCCGCTTCCTTTAGTCATTCTGGATCATGTCATAGATCGGTCTACAGTGATAACACCATAGACAAACTGTTTTTCTCTGCTATTGAGAAGTTGAAAGGCGGGGAATTGTATTTGCATTTTCACAAATACAACTAAAAACTAAAAACCCTAAAATATTGAATAACATGTCCAATTTACCACATCTGGTGCATTGCATGTTATTGTAAAGGAACTATTTCTCCCCAAAAAAATTGTAACTAAAATTGATTTTTTTGTTAGAAAAAGTTCGAACTTACAAAAAGGATCACTTCAGAATCTATACGGTACTGACATTAAAATTATTTTTCTTGTAAGCAAAAAAGTATTTAGTTTCCAATAGTTATCCTTATGTAATAGTTTAAAAATCAAGTTATAGATTTTTTGCATAAATGATTCCAAATACTTTGACATTATGAAAAAAATTTGGAAACAAAATTCCTTCATTTCTCTGTAAAATTTTGAAGTTTTATCATCTTAGATTTTAGTGGACAAGTCATGTAAATCTATGAAGCAAAGTAGTTTGTTTGTGTTGTTTTGTTCTGTACTGATGAGATTCACCGAATTGGGATGCTTCAGATTGCATTCTTGGTCTCTTTGGAAAGCTCTGGAGGAGGAGGAGGAGGAGGAGGGGTGCATCAGCTTGGTTTCATGGCGTTTGGACTTGCAATGTAGAAGTTCTTGAATATTGAATGATTTCTTCACTGAAAATTTAAATTAAACCGTAGCTGAAAATTTTGGAGAAATTGGAATGTGCCTTTGGTGTTGTTGGAAAGATCTTGATGAGCAGGATTTAATGGAATTTATTCGGTAAGATTTGGATTCAGAATGCAGGTTTTGGAAGGAAAAATCAGTTGAGAATGTGGTAACACTTGGGCCAACTGCACAGGCCACACTAGTGTAAATGAAAAATGAAACATGAAACATGAACTTATAGTTCCTTTACATTCCATTAATATTTTCTACCTTATTTATTTTGATTTCAATTTATTTTAGTCCTTCATAGTTTTCAATTGCAATTGTTTTGCATGTCAAACACTGAAATCATCAAACCTTGAATTGTGAATATAAGGGCAGAAGCAGCATTACACCATGATGAACTCCTTTGCTGCTGTGTTGCACTTTTCTGGAGTCCTATGGTTGATTTTCCTGAAGAATTTGGTTTTAAGGGTTTGCATCATGCAGCAAAAATTCCCCCACTCTCCACCATCCAACTTTTTTTTGGTATGTGAGTGTGTGTTTGTATGTGTGTGTGTGTGTGTGTGTGAGAGAGAGAGAGAGAGAGAGAGAGAGAGAGAGAGATGTCTGGAACATTGTAATAGCCACATACAATGATGCAATTTGCTTGCATTTGTGCACAACATTATGGTTTCAAATGAGGGTTGCATTTGGAGTTCAAGGAGATTGCAGCAAAACAAAAGATACAGATGGGCACTCTTGATAAGACTTTGCACATGCAGAAGATTACAAATTACAGAAGCATCTTCTCTGTTGTTATTACATGATGAAGGTACACACCCGAGGGAGCCTGATGATCATCTCTTTTGCATGCAGATTTTTCAGTTGATCAAGGTTTTTTGGTTTTTTTGGGTGTGTGAAAGTTGGAAGAAAGAGGGTTAGCAAAGATGAGTAGCAAGTGAAAGGGTGTCAAAGTCATGACATTTGTGTTTTTGTGAAAAGGTGTGTGACAAGCTCATGGGCAAAGGGGTGCAATTTTTGTTCTTTTTTCCATGGATTCATGTGTGTGTCCAGGGTTGATGAACTACTTGTGTGTTATCATCATCACAACACATGCTTCAATGAAAAGGGTGATGATGTCAAGGAAATTTCTTGTCATGCAAATTTCGCCCAAGTTTTCATTGAATTTCATTGTGCGACAAGGAGTTTGGTAATGGCACCTGCACACAATGAGACTTATGTAAAGCTAGTGCTTATACGCAATGATGAAAATCCAAGTGCAAGGAACTACCAGCCTCAGACCTTATTTGTCAAGGGCACATGGTATTCAACACATTTCTTGCTGTCAGCACTTGACGGCTGCAATATATGGACTCTGGATGGTACCTTTTCAATCATCATTTTGATGACTATCTTGTTGTTCTTTTCATGCTATCCGTTCCTGCTTGTTTAGGTAGCAACAAACAAACAAAGATGATGACATTCTGGACTGGGTGGTGGGTGGTGGTGGTGACTTCTTTTTCTCTTTTTTTTGGCGTTGGGTAGCTTCAGAACAGCTTGTTGCAATTGCTGCAGGTGAATGGGAAGTGCCAGTGGAACAATACTTGAACCAATTGCAAATGCAGTTCACTGTGCAGAATCATGACACCAATTTCTCCTTTGTTCCTGTGTCCAACAGCATTGCACTGGCAAGTCTTCTTCCATGCAACCACAAATTTTCCAATAAAATTCATTCCTCTTTCTATAAATTTGAAGTGCATAATAGTAGACCATGATTGCAAACATTGTGTATTGTCACCACCATCTCAATTCTATTCCAATTCTGAAATCAATCTACATAACTTTGAATAGAAGTCTTCCATCAAAAATAGTTTGGTTCTCATTCTTAAGATCTGTTAATCCAAGGAAAATTTCTCCGGGCTTGCAGCTTGAGTGTGCCCTATTTGAACCGAGATCTCATATGCAATATATGGTCACATTGGAGCTAGAAAAGAAGGCAAGATCTAGTGAAGTAGCTTATGACATACTGCTCAACTTGTTGGAGCATAACACCAAACAAAATGTAAGTCAACAATAAATTTTAGAAATTATTAGGTATCTGAATTTGAAGCTTTTTTCAAAATACATAATCTGTGAGCAAATGGGTTGTGCATGTTGATATATACTAAGATCTTTTTGTGCATGTCAAACAACTTTTGTCCTTTGTTTCTCATTCCAGGATGCATGTGGGTGCAGAGTTTTTTTTTTTTTTTTCCCCCCTTGGACTTACGCTTTGATGAGAAATGAACAAAGTGTGTCTGTTTGTTTATTCTGCTTGCAGGAGGAATTGGCATACAAGGCTCATGACATTCACCGAATGAATGCTGCATTGAATGAGTTGAGGTTTAAGCCCAACTCTGATCTGACTGGCCTTAGATCCAAGCTCATGGATCAGCAGCAAATGGAGCTCCGATCTGGATCACCTTCTTCCCTCCCAACAAGTAATCATCTTCATGACTTGGCAAATCAACATGCAGAATCAAGCAGTCCATGGGGCCAAAGACAATCATTCCAAAAGACAGTGAGACATGGTCCTGGGAATACTGATTGTAGACTATATGGAATTCCATATACAAATGAAGCAGCAACAACAGCTTCTTCTTCAGGAGGGAAGTACAACTGGGCTTCTTCTAAGGTCATGGAAGAATCATCTTCACAAGAGTCACAATCACCATCAGTCCTCACCATCAGACAACCATTGTCTCATGAACATGCTCATGGAGGAGTCCAAGAAATTGTTGAAGCTCAGGTATCATCGCAATCACGAAGCTGGAATCCCAAAATTGGATCTAATGGGCCTGATCATCTGAATACTGCTGAAATTCCAGTGACAGGTTTGAAAATGATCTCCAAGCCTGAAGCTGATCATGAATCTGGGTTTTGGATTGATGAAACGCAAGCAACAGGGCTGAGATCAAGGAAGGATTCAAAGATTGAACCACCACCTGATGGGCGCTCTGCTGAGCTTGGGAGTTCTGCAATTCATGCAACAGCATCATCAAGAAGGAACTCAAAGACTGGAACTTCTTACGGACTCAGACCTCCTCATGGGACTCCTGAAACAAGAGTGGCAACAAGCTCAAGAGTTAACTCATATACTGGAGATGATCACAAATCTAGGCTTGACACTCGTGAGGTGCAAATCAGAGAGTTGAGGAGGAACTTACAAGACGGATTTGGAATTGAAGCATCAGCTGGGATTGATGATCATGATATGGGTACTCAGGTATTAGGATCACAGAGGAATTTGTATACTGTACCTGATGAATCTAGCCTTGAGACTCCAGATCAAATTCAAGCATTATCTGATGAACCAGAAACTCCATCAGTATCAGGAGGGTGGTCACACAGGAGTTCATATAACAGGGGACTTGATGAAAGGAGTGTTTCTAGGCCTGAGGAGGGAACTGAAATCCAAGCACCATGGTCAAGAAGGAACTCAAGGAATGGTCAACCTCATGATGACAAACCAGAAACTCTTCCTGCACCGTTTTTGAGGAGTCCATATGGCCAAGAAACGTCTTCTCCAGCATTGTTGTCAAGGAGGAGTTCATATGGCCAACTTGATGAAACTAGTAGGCCACCTGAGATACATGGAAAAAATCAAGCAACATGGTCGAGAAGAAACTCGAAGAATGCTGCACATGATGAATCAGTAACTTCAGCATCACAATCCAAGAAGAGTTCATATGCTGCCAAACAGCTTCATGAAACTAGTTCTAGGCCTCGGAGTCCTGAGATTCAAGTGACAAGGTGGAGAAGGAACTCAAGGAAAGCATCTGATGATGAACTCGAAACTCCAGCAGCAACAGATTTGTGGTCAAGGAAGACTTCATCATCTGCTGCATTTGATGAATCTAGTTATAGGCCTGAGTGTGACGAACCTGAAATCCGTGAAGCAACAGCATCAACAAGGAACTTGAAGATTGGACCTAATGATCATGAATCAGGAACTCCAGCATCAAGATCAACAAGGAGTTCATATGCTGCCAGATTTTATGAACCGGGCAGTACTACTAGGCTTGAGACTAGTCCTGAATTTCTTCAAGAGATAGTTGGGTCAAGAAGGAACTCAAAGAATGCATATGATCATCATGAACCAGGAACTCCAACATCGAGATCAAGGAGGCCAAGTTCTCATGTTGAACAGCTTGATGAAATTAGCATGCCTAGGAGTCATCAAGTACCATGGTCGAGAAGGAACTCAAGGAATGCATCTGTCGATCAACCAGAAATTCTAGCATCAACATGGTCGAGAAGGAATTCTGCAAGGAATGTGTCTGATGAACCGGAATTAGTTCCGGCTGTATCATGCTCACGAAGAAATTCAAGGAATGCATCTGATGAACCAGAAATTCCAGTTGCATCATGGTCAAGAAGGAATTCAAGGACTGCAACATCTGATGAACCAGAAATTCCAGCCACATCATGGTCAAGAAGGAATTCAAGGACTACAGCATCTGATGAACCAGAAATTCCAGCCACATCACGGTCAAGAAGGAATTCAAGGAATGCATCTGATGAACCAGAAATTCCAGTTCCATTGTGGTCAAGAAGGAGATCATATGGGAGACTTGAGGAATCCAATACCAGGCCAGAGGGTCCTGAAATTCAATTGATGGCATCAAGAAGGAACTCAAGAAACAAAGGTGATGATTTTCCAGAAACTCTAGGCTCACGGTCGAAGAGGGGTTCATATGCTGCTGGACTTGATGAAAGCAGTTCATGGCCACCTCAGAGTCATGAGATTCAAGCAGCATGGTCAAGAAGAAACTCAAGGAATGCAACCCATGAACCTGAAATTCAATCAACATGGTCAAGAAGGAATTCACAGAATGCTGTATCAGATCATGATGAACCAGGAACTCCAGCATCAAGATCAAAGAGGAGTTCATATGTAAGTAGCCCAACACGTCATGAAATTCAAGCAACATGGTCAAGAAGGAACTCAAGAAACACATCTGATGAACACGGGGGTCTGACTCCAGCATCATTGTCAAGGAGGAATTCATATGACAACTTTGTTGAAAGTAGTAATAGCCCAATGGGTCATGAAATTCAAGACAAAACACGGTCGAGACAGAACTCAAGAAATGCATTTGATGAACACAGAGGAACTCCAACATCATTGTCAAGGAGGAGTTCATATGACAAACTTGTTGAAAGTAGTAGTAGCCCTATGGGTCCTGAAATTCAAGGTGAAACATGGTCAAGACGGAACTCAAGAAATGCATTTGATGAACACAGAGGAACTCCAGCATCATTGTCAAGGAGGAGTTCATATGACAAACTTGTTAAAAGTAGTAGTAGCCCTATGGGTCCTGAAATTCAAGCAACATGGTCAAGACGGAATTCAAGGAATGCATCTGATGATGAACCGAGAACTGTAGCATCATTGTCAAGGAGGAATTCATCATATGACAAACTTGATGGATACAGAATTAGGCCTGAGAATTCTGAAATCGTGGGAGCAAAAATGTCAAGAGGTAATTCGACGAGTGGATTTGTTGAACATGAAATTCAAGGATTGGGATCAAGGAAAAGTTCTTATACTGACCTTGATGAATTTAGAAGGATTGAGCATCCTGAAATTGAAGAGGTCAGAGGGTCGAAAAGGAACTCAAGGACTGGGTTTGATGAACTTGAAACTCGAGCATCAAGAAGGAATTCATATGCCCAACTTGATGAACTAGAAAGTGGGCAACCTGAAAGTTCTGAAATGCAAGTCATACGACCCAGAAGGAACTCAAGTAATGGATTTGATGAACCAGAAACTCGTGCATCGAGGAGGAATTCATATGCCCAACTTGATGAATCCAATATTACCAGTCCTGAAATGTTTGAAACACAAGTCGCATGGTCAAGAAGGAACTCAAGGAATGGATTTAATGAACCTGAAACTCTAGCGTCAAGGAAGAATTCATATGCCCAACTTGATGAATCAGAAAGTAGGGTGCCCAAAAGTTCTGAAACACAAGTTGCATGGTCAAGAAGGAACTCAAGGAATGAATTTGACGAACCAGAAATTCAAGCATCAAGGAAGAATTCATATGCCCACCTTGATCAATCAGAAAGTAGGGTGCCTGAAAGTTCTGAGATGCAAGTCACTTGGTCAAGAAGAAACTCAAGGAACAGATTTGATGAACCAGAAACTCTACCATCAGGGTCGAGGAGGAGTTCATATGCTAATCCTTATAATGAATACAGTAGACCTGAGAGTCTTGAAACTCAAGTGATAGGCTCAAGAAGGAACTCGACTAGAAATGGATTTGATGATCATGAAATTCAAGCATCAGGGTCAAGGAGGAATTCATATGCTAGTAGAATTCATGACTCTAGTAGTAGGCTTGAGAGTCCTGAAATTCAAGCAAACGCAAGAAGCTCAAGAAGGAACTCAAGGAGTCAAATTGATGAACTTGCTCATGCAGATTCAACTCATGGGTCAAGGCGGAGTTCAGTTGCTAGACTCAATGATGGTGAATCTAGCAGTAGTGGGTCTGAGACTCCTGAAATCCAAGCAACCGCAGGAATCTCGAGAAGGAACTCAAGGAATCAATTTGACGAACTTGCTCATGCAGATTCAACTCATGGGTCAAGGCGGAGTTCAGTTGCTAGACTCAATGATGGTGAATCTAGCAGTAGTGGGTCTGGGACTCCTGAAATCCAAGCAACCGCAGGAAGCTCGAGAAGGAACTCAAGGAATCAATTTGACGAACTTGCTCATGCAGATTCAACTCATGGGTCAAGGCGGAGTTCATTTGCTAGAATCAATGATGGTGAATCTAGCAGTAGTGGGTCTGGGACTCCTGAAATCCAAGCAACCGCAGGAAGCTCGAGAAGGAACTCAAGGAATCAATTTGACGAACTTGCTCATGGAGATTCAACTCATGGGTCAAGGCGGAGTTCATTTGCTGGACTCAATGATGGTGAATCTAGCAGTAGTGGGTCTGGGACTCCTGAAATCCAAGCAACTGCAAGAAGCTCAAGAAGGAACTCAAGGAATCAATTTGAAGGAACTCAATCATTTGGGTCTAGGAGGAGTTCATATGCCAGACCTGATGAATCCTTTCGACCAGAGATTCCTGAAATTCATGGGATGTCAAGCTCAAGAAGGAATTCTGGGAATGAATTTGATGAGCTCAGAGCTCAATCATCAGGGTTAAGGAGGAGCTCAGATGCTGGACGTGATGAATTCAGTAGGTCAGAGATGCCTGAAATTCAAGAAACTAGGTCACAAAGGGACTCTGGGATTGGATTTGATGAACTCGAAACTCAATCATCAAGGTTGAGGAATTCAGATGGTGGATTTGATGAATTCAGTAGGCAGGAGATACCTGAAAGTCTTCAAGAGACAAGGTCACAAAGGGACTCTGGGATTGGATTTGATGAACTTGATGCTCAATCATCAAGGGAACGGAAGA
>Ga0209208_10004349_pt1 | contig 20101 bp, 12 predicted proteins | sample S1TSphfallax_3_FD_187694 | JGI IMG/M metagenome (GOLD analysis project Ga0209208, IMG submission 187694) | Host-associated microbial communities from peat moss isolated from Minnesota, USA - S1T2_Fd - Sphagnum fallax MG (SPAdes) (version 2) | ecosystem: Host-associated > Plants > Peat moss >...
TGCCCATAACTTGGGCGACAGATATCCAAATGGCCAATGCGAGGTCATTTTCGATATCTACGCTTCAAGACCTTTCCAATGACACCAAGAACACCCCAATGCGAGGTGTTTTGAGCCTTGCTGTCGAGCTCTAAACATTCGGGAGTCCCGGAGGACTCCAAATCCTCACTTTTTCCAAGTGTTGGGCTTCACCCCCCACACTTGGCCAAAGTAGGGTTGTGACATTCTTGGGTGAAGACTCCACCTTGTGAATTGGCTCATTTAATCCATTTGAGTTATTCAAGTAAAAGCTTGAAGTCGAATTTGATAATGACAATTCAAGTTTGTCAACATCATCAGGACTAAGCTAGGAATGTTTTAGTGACACATTAATTTTAATTTTAATTTTCCTATTTTATTGATATTTTGAAAACAAAAAAAAAATCCCATCCCCATGCTCCCTCCCCCCAAAAAAACTAATTAATTGTCTTTAATGTATGTTTAACCATCTCATTGGTTGCATGGATATTTTATTTTTAAACATGGTTGCCACCATTTTTTTCGTCATCTAATACCTTGTAATGAAAAGAACAGGAACAAAATAACACATTCCCAAAATGAATGAGTCATTAATCAAACCTAAATATTTAGTGAATTATAACACCATGAATTGTTTGATCAACAACTTAATAGATTGTCTAAACACTTATGTATCTACTCAACATAATTTTATCTATGGTCTTCCATTCTTATACTTTCAACTAATCCTTTTCATGGCAAACTTATTCATGACTAAACATAATTCCCAACTCTAATGATCTTGTTCCCACCAAGACAACATTAAACAACTCCTTTACACCATAGCCTAAACTATAACACACTATAGGAGGTTTTACGACTTCTAAGACATCACATAGAAAGATTCCCTCAATCACAAATGACTATTGGCCCCACACTAATCATTTCATAAGTTGGCTCATGGAGTTAATAAAGGAGATACAATGTTTTGGATGGTTTATTAACAAATCTTCCCCATGAATAACCAAATTTTCCCCATAACATAATTTCACTTTGGAGCTCCCAAATATGTGGGTACTCTTTCTTTAACAACAAAATCAAATGGAATTACAATCAACAAAAGAAATACCCAACCACATCACAATGACTTGCCATTAAAACCATTTTTGAAACTCCTAGAACTTTTCATCATCTCCCAAAATGTGACCCCTAAAATCTACTTCTAATTTGTACTCTTTTTATTGAAGCACATATGCAACAAAAAAAATGTATGTGTTTCCAAAAAGTTAGGTTTTGACATCAAAGCATTCATCCCCAAAATAACATTACAATGCTAACTTACGAAACTTTAAAGAGCCATATACCATCAAAGAAAACAAATGTATAATATTTTTTTTAAAATTCATAGCATTAGGAGCCTCTTCATATAGTCGTTCCTTCAATGATCCATAATTCATGTCTACCAAATCCAACTTTGCAATGAATAATTTCCCCTAACAATGAAGAATGACCAAAGAAACACCAATCATTAAATGTCATTATAACAAAAAATCACAAACATCAAACTGCCACACATAATTTACAACAAACAAACAACACAAATGCAAGGCAAACAATAGCAATCTGCAACACTTTTTCCCATCACTATCAACTTCCAAAACTTTATGGCATATTGCATTTGGCGATGATGTATCATTGATATATAGGTTGGGCACATGCACAACTTAAAGGGGCAAATGGGTGGCTAGTGTTGCAACCTCCCCCTTGCCCTTTGTTGAAGCCCTTTGGACGTGGATGTGGAACTTCATAGCTATGGTCGACAACCTAAGCTATAGTAGCCATTGTAACTATGCCCTAAATTTTTAAATGTACAACAACATGGTAAAAACAAGCTTCTATTATAAAAATTTACCACAACAAGAAACAATTACCAATTATGTAGGATACAAGTTTAAACTTTTCAAAAGGTAGAAAATCATTTTTGTTTTCCAACACTTGGACTCCAACAAGTCTTCTTACATTGATATGTACTAAATATTGAAGTTATTTTTATCAATTTTTGGATTTTAAAAAAAAAAATCTTTTGTGTATGTGTACACATTAAAATTATTATTGAAATGATTTTATGTTTAACTATTTTGAATTTATCTTTGTATGATGTAAAGTATAAATATATCTTTAATATAAAATATGTATTACGGTTAGGGTTCTTGATATATATTTTTCTTTAAAAATAAATAAATTTTTTGTGCATGTACGTGTTAGGTATGTATTTACATTTAATTTAATTTATAAAAAAATGGACATCACATGGAAAATGAATGATATTTCGAACTCCATGAATAAATTCCTCAATTTAATCAATCTCCACCTCTTATGACATTTATTTCTCAAAACCTCAACACAATCACACAAAAAATTACCAATAACACAATGTCAATTGTCATTGAATTCATTGCAAACACTAACTATGAAATTCATATATGAATAAATAAAACTTGTTGCAAGCTCTACATTCACAAAATAAAAAATCACAAAATGTTAAAAGCCAAAAAAAATCAGAGAGCTCAAAATGCTAAAACCCAAAAAAAAAAACCTCTAAAATTGAGTATTTTGTAATAAAAAATAAAACCCTAATATCATAGAAAAGACTTTTAATATTCAGGGGGGCTTGGATGTGCATGTGCCAAGGCCAATAGGGTTTCATCCCCCTTTGCTTGTCATCACAACCCCTTCTAGAAATCACAGCGTACCTATTGACTTGATGACCCACAAATAGGCCGAACGTCCATTTCCGGTCCTTAGAAGTGAGTTTGAAAGGCTCTCTTTAGGGCCGCGTACATCTTTGGCCTCCAATAATTGAGCAATTATGCTCACGAATTTCCGTTGGGGTTGGAAGTGGGCTGTAAGCGGCTTCTGTGTCTTCTTCGCCGCTGCCAAGAAAGGAAATGGCTTCCACGGGTCGCTCGTTCGCTCTCGCAGCAGCTACAGCAGCTTTTAGTGAGCTAGCTGTGCGTCGCCAAATCTCAATGTTTGTCAGCAGCAGTACCGGGAACAGCAGCAATGATTGTTGCTATTGTCGCTGATCGATTTCCAGAGATTTTTGGTGATTCATCTGATTAGGGTTTTCGGACACTTTTCTTCATCTTGGGCTGGTGAAGATACGGGGCCAAAGAAGAACCTACGAGGTTGAAGATTGGTGCGCTGGTGAAGCTACGGGGCGCAAGAAGAACCTACGAGGTTGAAGATTGGAGAGAGAGCGAGAGAGAGAGAGAAGAAGAAGAACCTCTTAGATTGTGTCTTCATTCCATGAGTGAGCACCAGGAATTTGTACCAGTGGTAGGAGATGGTGATTGATCTCGGGATGATCCTTTTTGCCCATATGATTTAAAAGGAGGACAAGGAGCTGGAGCTAGAGCAGAATCAGCACATCGAGGAGTGGGAACAAGCACTTATAGATTGCTGCTTTTGAAGCGGAGGATGTGGTGTTACAACCCTTGGAAGATCAAATCTGTTGTTGGAGAGAAGGCGTGGTAAGACAGATTTAGGTTTTTGCATGGATGATGGAGGGAGAAGAAACTTAGTTTAGGTCAAGTCATATGGCCACGCCATGAGAGATGAAGGTCTTCTCGAGGAAGAAGATGCTGTGGAGCTAGCTAACCCGTCGTCAGTCAGACAGCGGGAACACACAGTAGTGTGTCCGACAGGGGATATTGTTGCTACTCTCTGTCTCTCTCTCTCTCTCATTCATTTGTACCAGGCAAGGGGAGGGAAACCCAAGGGGAAGGGATAAAATGGTGCAATCTGCGGACGAAGTGAAGTAGTAGCAAAGGGTCCAGAAAAATAAGAGAGATGGGGATAGGGTTGGTGATTTATGAAAGTTTGTTGGTCAGCGGATCAATTGGTGGCCTCGGCTGGATAGGCTTGTGGTTCTTGAACAAGAAGCTATACAAAGACTACGAGGAGAAACGCGTTCTGGTGCAGATTCTATTCAGCGCTGTATTTGCGTTTTCGTGCAATCTATTGCAACTTGTGCTATTTGAGATCCTTCCTGTTCTATCTGAACAGTAAGTATTTCCTCCAAACTGTGCATGTAGATCCAAAAACAAGAAATCTGGCATTGGGGTTTATGAAAACAAATCACAGCATTTTATGAACTAGATGCCAGTCTTTGCATCCTGATTTTTTTACAATCATTCATGCATGTTTGCATCTGCTGTTTAATGCTACAATCAATGTTCATTTACATTGAAGGGAAGCTCAAAGGGATGAAGGGACAAAGTTGCATGAAAGGAAGAGGGATGGGTGTGTATGTACACTAAGAGAGACAGTGGTTCAAAGTTTTTGGTCATGAGGAGTGGTGCCTCTGTTTTGTGGATTGGAGAAACTTTGTCTCCAAAATTTTGCTACCTTAAGGATTGGAGTCTACAAGTGACAATTTTAGACTGGGATACTGATGTTGCTCATGGTACAACTGGCAGAGCGCGCAGGATAAACTGGAAGATAGACTTGTTTTGTCTCATCACACTCCTTGTCTTTGTATTGCCCTATTACCACTGCTACCTCATGCTGCGCAATAATGGTGTGCTTCCTAAACTTTCCCACAGCTCCATTGATTGTCATTCCATCATTTTCCCCACTCAATTCCTGCACTCTTTTGCATGTCAATGTCTCTGTTTGCATGATGGTGAGCTTAAGCCAATTCACAGCCCTAGAACCATTGAGAAATTCCTGATTTCATGTTGTGGAATCGGTATTGACTTGTAAGGAACTTTCTTGATGCTGATGCATAAGTGAGGCCATTTGTGTTTTTGTGACTTAGGGGGGTGGTAGTGGTGTGGGAAGAAACATGTCCCAGGAAACTAATGCTACGTGGTTTGTTTAGTGGTTGGACAGACCTACCATGTTTTCTGTAGTCAGCTATTCTCCAGGTACACATGCCTGCAAAGTTTGGGCATTGTGATACATCTAACTTGTGTCCCCATTTTCCATTGGTGTGGTTTGCAGGGATTCGGCAGAAAAGGGCTATGTTGAGTGCTGTGTTGTTTCTTTCAGCTTTTCTTTATGCTTTTTGGCGCATGGGGATTCACCTTCCAATGCTTTCCCCCGACAAAGGTCTTTTCACCTCACTTCAGCTTCAATCCCTTTTTTTTTCTGTGCAATGCAAGAGATGAGCAGTTCCACAATCATATTTCATAGGTCATAACTAAAGTTGGTCACATGTATCAGGGTAAATGAACTAGTCTTGTGATGCAGACATGCAGGTATTTAACATAGCCATGCAAGTCTTCTGCTGACTACCATCTCTCTCCAATGTTCAGGTTTTTTCACAATGGCCCAACTTGTTAGCAGAGTTGGAGTCATTGGGGTTTCCTTGATGGCAATCTTGGCTGGCTTTGGAGCTGTCAATCTGCCCTATGGATATCTTACACTGTTTATCAGGTGAAGATGCTGGTTCTTGATTGCATTAAGATCACAACATATTTGTTTCTATCTGCTTGCTGGTGGTCAGCAATTTATACTTAAGTCGTGCTCTAGAGTATTGTTTCCAAATTGCCTTGATTTACTGAACAGAATATTCCAGTAGTGCTTCTGAAGTGTTGATAAGGCAGCAGTGTTACACCCTTGGCATTGCTGCAGTGTCCAGGCCATATAAGGGAGTTCCATCTGAGGTGTAAGCTTACAGATATTCATTGGCATGTTGAACAGAGAGATTGATGAATCTGAAATTTCTGCACTTGAGAGGAGGTTAATGTATGCACAGGAAATGGGGGTAGCAAAGAAAAAGAAAATAAATCAGGCACGGATTGATTTGCAACGTTTGACTGGAGGGTATCAAGAGGTGGGCTCTCTGGTTTTGACTGGATTGTACTGATGCACTCCACATTTTGTTCTTGATTTGCACTTGTGAGGAATGTCAAACTATTTGATGCTATGGAAGACCTTAATATTCTAAAAGCACAAGTGTTGTAGGGCAATCAAAATTCAAGTGAAACTTACCCTCACAAGGCTATTGCAGCTTGAATGAGGATACTACTGACTATGAGCTATGTCTCTTGTGTGATAGCCAGTGTAATGAATGTTCTTCCCATTGCTTCCAGAAATGCAACAAAAAGTCAGGACACAGATTTTTGTGTAATTGTTTGCCCATTTTGAGTCCATTAGGATATACTTATCAACACCCACCATTGGGAGCAGATGACAACAGTGGGGAGTAGTGTGACAGCTAGTCACTGTCAATGTTGATTAAGGTGATGGTCTGATTTTTTGTGAATGTTGCTCACAAGGCTATGACAACTCTCATTCTTGTCATGTTTGTTTTGGTTTGCTTGGGACTGTTAGAATAGTTGTATCTTCAAAGTGTCACCCTGGAATTTTATCTGCAATATCATAGATATGTAAGTGCAAGTGTTGCTTGTAAACATATGATTGTTGGTTTTGGTTGGGGCACAGCCAGGAGACCCAAAGTCATTAATGACTCGGTGGATGGGAACAGTGGTACGAACTGCACAAGAAGATGAGCGGGAACAAGGTGCTTGTTTTTCCTAACAAGTGTAGAGCATTGTTAGGAGAATCATTTCATCTGCTTGACTTCAGTTAATAGTGTATGGTCCTGGCTCCCAGAGGTAGCACTGAGATGATTCTGCAGGCAAAGGCTTTTCCTCTGATCTCCATATCTTCTCTTTAGACATGCTTAAAATGTTGTGGTAATCTCTTCACACAAAGAAACAGTACCCTCATTTTAGAGCAGAAGTCCTCAATCATCTCAATAGCTTTAGGGTACTTTTATACACTCTTGTGATTTTCCATATTGCCAGATATCAAGGATTGATTTATGTCTGAGTGATTCAGTGTTTCCAATTGACTTACTTCTCTTGATACTTGATCTTTGTAGAGATACGGGTGATGGAAGATGAGGTGAAGGCTTTGGAAGAAATAACAAAGCAGCTTTTCTTGGAGGTTATTGAGCTGCGTCAGGCTAAGGTGAGCCTCACTTTGGGCTATATGCTTATTTCTGGTTTGTAGGGATGTGGCTTTTAGGTTTATCCTCTCAATTTCCTGTCTCAAAGTCCTCCTTTCTTCTGTTTGTTTTGTTCCTTATTCAATTTCGGTGGGGCTTTTCAAATCTGGCCTATTTCCATTTCTAAGGAGTTATGTTTCCTCTTTCTGCTGTTCACTGTTGCATTTTGAGATCTGCAATCTCTACATGGGGTTGCATTTCTCAATCACATTCAGGTAACTTATAAGTCTCAAGTGTGGACAAGTACTTGTATATTTGGTTGGGTTCCTTTGTAATGTCCATTGCTTTTATGTTTGGTTGAACTAGCCCATATCATGGCTGAGTCTCCTCATTACTGCCAGTCTTGTGGTAGAAACTCAATAGCTTGATTATGTGGCATTGGCCTTGAGCCACAGCTGGGAGCTGATAAAGTCAGTAGGAATGCTATGGTAGCAGATCATCATTGTCGACGTTGAAGGTCATGGAACATCCACAAGACTGTTGCTATTGTTCACAGTTCACACTGCTCCTAAGTCTTTTCTGTGTTGTTTTAGTGTTAAGGTCACTTTTTCGCTGACTGATATAATGTTGGATCTGAAATCTCTCTAACCTTGTTATTGGGCCATCTCTCACTTCTATTCAGGTTAACATTAGGTGGAAGTGTGCAAAGTTCTTAGTGCTTATGAAGGTTCTTGTAAAAGCCAAGAGTCTTATTGAATGGGAGATGTGAAAATGCTGGCTCTTTGTATGCCACCTGTGCTCAACCCTAGGTCTGGTGATGCTTGGCTTTTGTTGAACTACATAAGAGTATAGTTTTCATCAATTTTTCACAGCCTTTTGGTAGGAGCTATCTAGTTCCAGCTTCATGATCTCATGCCTTTGTTGTCTTATGGATGGGAATGAAGGAAGCAGCAGTATTCTCAAGAACGTGGCAGGGACACATGAAAAACTTTCTGGGATACGTATGCTCCCTTTATTGTGTTTACAAGATGTACAAGGTCAGTACACTCCCTTGGACACTGAATTTAGTTTGGAACCATGGGACATGTGCAGATTAAAGTAAAAGTGGAGTAACTGGAGTATTATAAGGCTGTGAGGTCCTCAAGAGACCTCTTTGCCCAGGGCTGACCACGAGTAGAGGCAATGCCTGGTCTGGTCACACTAAGATTGGAGCTACAATTTGTTAATGCCCAAGGAAAAAAGACATGGATGTCTTGGAACTGGAGGCAGGGAACAGTGTTCATCTTTTGTTTTCATGATCATTGTTGAAGTTTCTCACAGATAGCAGTCTGGTGGGTTTTTGTGCAGTCGCTGGAGAGTGTTGTTTACAAAGTTTACAATGAGGTATGCCCGTTGCACATGATGGTGTGCTGTAACTTCTGTGGGTGCTTGAGTTATGACACTTGAGTTTATGCACAGTTAAAGGCATACCTGTGCAAGTCAGAACCCTAAAGAGCCATAACACTGTATTGCAGCATGACCTCAAACAAAAACCTCATGCTTCTCACAACCAGGAATATATTGTTATGACCATCACACAGGCCTAGGCACTTGAGTCAAATAGTGTTCTCCAAATTCTGTGACTTTAATTGTGCCTTTTCATTTGTTCAACAAAGGTGAAGAGTCGAATGTATGAAGCTGAAGCAGCAAGGTGTACTAAGTGCCTAGTCTCTGGTCAAATTTGAACCAGAGAAATCATTTGAGCCTTCCTAGCCATCATTGTATTAGGGACAATGTACAATTGAGTGCTGGATCACTAAGAAGCACGTATCCTGAGATGTTGCTCCAATTGTAACTGTAGAATTTGCTTCAATCATTTCTAGTAGAGTCTGCTGTTTGACTCAGGGCTTTGGTGTGTTGTTTGTGATCGCAGTCCTCTACCAGCAGTGTTGACCCTGTCACTCAGACCCTCAGTGTGTTACTACAGTTTTTTGACATTGACATAAATGTCACACTTTGGTCTCAGGTTTGTCACTTATTTCCCATCTGTTCATCAGTAAAATATGTTGTGGTCATGGCTCATCTTACCCAATGCTGTTGGGTAGTTCTTGTGGGTTGAAGTCCTGATCTTCAGCACTCCTAGCACTATGTTTTTGGTGTTAAACATCACCTTCTCATTCTGGAACTCTGGGATTCCAATGAATTGTACTCCTCACCGTCCCAGCAATGTGTGTTGGTAAATATTACATTGAGTTAGTGATCATCCATTGGGTGTAAGGTTCATCATATATCTTTCAGCATTATCTGCACTACAGCAGTTGAATGTAGATCTCTGTGCAGAAGATCACTTCCTATTCAGCTGAAAGGCAGCTGTGGCTCAGATGCTCTGACATTTCTCTCTGGTTGATGTTACTTGTGATGTAAATCTCATTTTGTTCCATTTTGTTGTCTGCTGTGTGTTGCTTATATTGCACAGTATATTTCTCTCCTCTTCATTGGCATGTTGATCGCAATCTCTCTCCGAGGTTTTCTCTCAAATCTTATGAAGGTTTGCCATCTCAACCTGAACTATTTACCTTGTGCTTTGAAAGTGGGACTTTTGAACTTCAACAAAATGACTTCCATCACTGAAGTAATGAATGACCTCATGAACTGGCTTTTGCAGTTCTTCTTTGCAGTGTCTGCAGGCAGTAGCAACAACTCATCCAGTAATGTGGTCCTCTTCCTGTCCGAGATAATGGGCATGTACTTCGTGTCATCCATCCTTCTTATCAGGAAAAGCCTTGCTACAAAATACAGGTGATCAATGATGACTCTAGACCAAAATCCTTAATTGGAAAGTTGTATTGAAATATACAAATGGACACTCAATTTTAATGGTGAGAAGAGTGGTCTCTTGAGAGTTGTTATAGCAGAAAGCATGTGGTCGAAGAGTATAGTTTTTTAGACACTGCACAACATTGAACCATTTTTCCAAAACCCTACAGTAGTCAAGATTTTGTCAACAGATCAAAATTGATGCACCCTCTGTTTGCAAGACCCATTTTCAATTCCCATGGAAAGTTGTATTTGGATAAAGTTTTGTTTGCACAGTGGCCAGGTCACTAATCTTTTATCATGTAGGACAACTTGCCTTTTATCCCAGTTGAAGGGCTATATTGATTTGCCTGTCATAAGGTAGCACATTTATTCTATGGCCCTGAAATTTAAGTATCGGTTTTGACCATAACAATGTACTTTGACTCTATATGCAGAATTGTGATCACAGATGTGTTGGGTGGGGACATTCAATTCGACTTTTACCACCGCTGGTTCGATGCCATATTTGTTGCAAGTGCTCTCCTGTCACTTTTGCTTCTATCTGCCCACTATACATCACGGCGTGTGGACAAACATCCAATCGATTGATTCCTCATAGGTCATGTCCTAATCCTCCTCAGTTCTAGTCTTGTCATCACTCAGTGTTGTGTATATTGGACTCTATGGCTTTTCTGTCCTCAAAATTGAACATGAACAAGAAGAAAGTCCTCTTCAATACCCCCACCAATTGCTGCCTAGGTCTGCAGAAAACTCTGCAAAGCTGCTGCACGGTGTAATCCTGTTAGCAGCCCAATGATTCTTTTTTTGTAAGATGGTATAAAGTGCATAATGCTATGGTTAATGCAAAGAACTGAGGCCTTTTAATCCTTATCCATGATGTGTGTCACCCATGTGGCACCAAGGAAGTTGTGTTGGCCAGTGTAAAAGAATATGTGATCAATATCGCATTCAAAATTTTCTTTTCCATCGTTTACCAATGTGTTTTAAGTATGTTCAGTATGCTGTGTTTTGTTTGGAAGATAGCTAGTTTTTGAGAAAGTTGAAAATGTATGACTGGCATGGTGAGGATGGTGTGTGTCAAAAGTTCTAACTGGTTGCTAGCTCAGATCTGTTGGTATACCAGTGATACATCTACTGCCAGGTGCTATTTTATCTGGTCATCAGCACTGGAGTTCAGACCTTACAATAAGGTCATATGTTAAGTATGAGTTGTAGGTGGTCAATCTCATATGTTTCATGAGAGGAACTTGAGCAACCCACAGAACTCCAATGACAAACCTTGATGACTGGCTCAAAGTTGATAATTGGTCAGCTAAAGCAGGATTCCTAAATGGGGTGCTGGGTTCTTCTAGCACATGGGCTCCTGCACCCAGATGCCAAACATAGGGTAGAATAGGTTTTTCCACAATGACAAAGTGCTGTGTGGCAGACATAATTGTCATGTCATCAGTTGTGTCATGCTTAAATTGCATGGTTGTAGCAGCCACTCCATTTAGTCATGCAAAGATCTATATGCAAAAGATTTTTTCACCTCTCAAAAGTTCAACCTGATTTGAGCATACATCATTTCTAACTTTCCCCTTATAATGCGAGTTGATGTTCCAATTTCATTCAAAGAGCCTCTATGAATAGCTCTCTATGAAGTCTTTTTTGGCCCTTGGTTTTTGGTTTTTGCACATGTCCCTTGGGTAGTACTTGCTGGATTTTGGCTATTGTGCAGTGGCAACATTTGGGCATTTAGTTTTATTGAGGTTTGAAAAATTCCTCTATGCAATTGCATTATGTACGAGGGGTGTGCAAGCCCATATTTCTTACTACCTTGATTTAAGCTGTTGCGACAGTGCAAGAGCCCATTGCCTGCTGGCATTTCATTGGTTTTTTATTTGCCGAATTCCTTCCTCCCTGGTGGGTTAAGTTCACACTAGGGTCCAAACATAGACACATTTGTTTGCTTCATAACTCTTACACAACTTTATTTCCAAACATCTTCTGAAGCTTAACCACATTGAAAAAAATCCCATCATGGCTTGGGGTCATATTTTTAGCATGTCCATTACCTCATTCCAAGTAATGGTTGGTTGATGAGTGCAATATTTTGTAGTATCCAAAACAATATTGTAAATTCATTAAAGATGTTTGCAAGGGATCCATTCTTTTGTCCTTGTAGAGTTCTCAACTTCATTATTTGGACATGTGCATTGTGGGTATTGCTTAATTGAGAAACTATACATTGCACCCTCTATCATTGATCTTAGGTTTTTAATCTTGTACCCCCTACCAAACCTTGGTGTTGGCACATCATTGTACCTGAACACAGACATTCATTTCTAACCTGGATGCAAGATGAGTCTGACTATTTGCCCACATTTAGAACGATGAACTGAAATTCCGTTGTGTTCAATAGGATGTGCCCTTATGACACAATGTTTTGCACAATCAAAGCCATGATCCACATGCACCTAGAGTGTGCATCAATGGAATGTTGTGTTTTGGAACAAGGTGAAAGCCACCCATCACTAGAGCATCAACCTCCACTTGGGTGAAATTGACAGCATGCTTCATAGGCCAAACAATACAAATTGTTGGCATTTTGCACACCCTTTTTGGAAGAGTACCACCAACACAACGTGACTTGTTTGCACAACCAAGGAACCATTGCTTGAACACTAGTTGGGTTAAATTACTTGGTTGGTGATGACCCCAAAATGATGGACATGGTGTCCCTTTTCAATTCCCTAGAATGTGAATTAAAGCGTTGCAAGCAACATTGGTTGTGTTTTGAAGTGTAGGGCAGCATGCATTAAATTGCTTGTTGGTCCTATATTATCTAGAATTGCTTTTTTTTCCCTCCATTTTGATATACACAATTGGCTTGTTGTCTTGTGTGATGCCACAACTAGGAGCAAGCAGCACATGGATGGGTTGAACTGTAATTGGAAGAGGGTTAGGTCCAAAGTCAATCCCCATTTAACTCCCTCTATATGTGAATGATGAGCTTGTGATAATAGCTACAATGGGGTCGTAGCTAAAGTCAACACATATTGCACTTGGCATTATGCTTGAACTTTCTCCATATAAAAAAAATGAGCTTGCAAGATTGGTTGCTTGGGATGGAAATGGCAAAAATTGACATTGGAGGATGTAGAAGAGGAGGGCCTTAAGAGGTTGGCACCTTTGAGGCAACTCTTGAATAACATCTTTGTCACATTGCCACAAATTTGCCATTGGTAGCATGCACTTCACAATGTTGGTCTAAACATCTCCTTTTAGCCCCATTCACTTGCTATGCCAATTTATTTCGACAACTAATCTTCAAATAACTTAGGCAAATTTAGTTGGACTTTTGAACTTTTGGACCTTGGAAAGAAGCTCCATTGTAATGGGCCTTGATCCAACATGTAACCCTTTTATAAACATATCAACCAAATTGGAATGGGATAAAAATCATATCATGTCATGGACTTTGGTAAAATATAGATCTACCTTAACCTTTTTCCCATTGCTAGCAAAAAGCCACCAAACCACATGCATGACCTTGTTCAAGTTTGTTGTGGGTATGGGAACTTCTACTAACGGATTTAGCTCCTCCTACATTCATTGTCCCGATTTCCTATACCTAAAGTGCCAACATCCCACCAATAATCCATTGGAAGGTCTTGAATTGGCATAAAGTTCCAAAGTTCAACCACTATTGCTTTATCATAAAATACTTGCAATTAGCTTTTGGCATTGTGGCAAATTCATTTTAATTACTCTACAAATATCATAATGCATTTGCTTAAACCCTAAAATCATTTGTTTCTTAATGTGTTTATACAAAATATTTGGCTAATGGAACTCACAAGTTTATTTTTGGTTCTCCATGGGGTGATTTCCATTTCCACCCTACACCTACTTTACAACCAACCAATTTGCTTGAATTGCATCCATCATGAAACCATGGAATCATTACAAGAAAATGTGATTCTTTAAAAGGTCTAACTTGATTGAAATGTTCACATTGACCAAGGGGGATGGTCCTTTTAACTAAAAACATGGGGCATGAAAAACACAAGTCAATTTTGATTGAAACATTTGATTAAATAAACATTTTTTACCAAGTGACAAACCAAACATCTGATTGAAAAGGCCAAAGATCCATCAAGATGACTAAGGCTTAGTCAATTGCTTAATGGTCATTGTGATTTACAATTAATCAAATTGGCTATTATGATTTGACATTTAATCAAATCAAACATATTAGTTTGATTATTTAACCTACAAGTTTATTTTGCATAAGGTACATATCAAACCTAACTTCATAACTAGTACGCCCTAGGCTAGGCATATTACCCCTAGTAACTACTTATAAAGTTTAATATGCTACTTACATGTTACCTTTAGGCACATGTAGGTACTTAAGCTTAGTACATTAATAAGTTAATATTTAATAATTGATAGTTGATACTCAATAATTTATGATTAATATTTTATATAATTAATTTATCCATCAACTTGTTAATTGATTTATTATTATTATTATTATTATTATTATTGAATTATCAATTTAATAGTAGTCAATATATAATTATAAATAATTATTCATAATTGATTAATATTTAAATTAATAATTTTTTATACATTAATTGACAATTATTAATTAATAGTAAAAAATAATTATAAAATATTTAATATTTAGTAATTCATAGGCAATATTCATTTATTAATCATTTATTTTATTTATTTGTTTATAATTTAAAGTAATTCATCAATCATTTTTAATTATTTTTATTAATTACCTATAGGTAGCCTATCCTATTAACTAAATTAGTACCCTAGGCCACCCAAGCCTAACTACTAGATAGGTAGCCTAACCTAGGCCATTTGAACCTATTAGGTATGTAGCTTAGCTTAGACCACCTAAGCCTACTAGGTAAATAACTTCATTTAAAATGTAGGTAGCCTAAGTTTAAACCTACATAATAGGCTAGGCTACCTAGTATGTTTAAGCTAAGTCTATTATCCTTATTAATAGGATAGTAGGTACCTACATAGCTTACTAAATAACATAGGCATAGATAGCTTACTAAATAAGTACAAACATAGACCTAATAGGAACCTATAAGGCCTAATAGACTATAACCTACATGCTACCTAGGTACATGCATTCATTAATAGGTACCTCCTACCTACTTAGGTTACCCTACCTATAACCTACCTATTTATGTAAGTAATGTAAAAAAATTCAAGTTCATTTAGTACAATATGCATGTTGAAGAAAAATTCAAGGAAGTTGATTACAATATGTTGGTCCAAAATCATGTTCACTACAAATATGTTGTCCAAGAAAATCACTTTATGGGGTGATGGTGCAATGGTTAAGGACTTGATTATTCAATGTGGAGGTGAGGAATTCAAATCCCCACATTTACAACCTAGGCCAACTTACTACTTATGTGACCTAATTAGATAGCCTAGGTTGCAAAAAAGTTATTAAACCACCTAGCCTAAGCTACTTGGCCTAGCATAGGGCTTAACCTAGGGGGATTGGTTTAGCCTAGGTGGTTAAGCTAGGTCATGGCCTAGCCTAGGCCTAGGACATGGAATTGGTAGCTAAATAATTAATTAATATTTTGGCATTATTTGTTAATTTTATTAATTAGGTAGGTAGGTAAGTAGGGTAATTATTTAATATTTTCATATTAATTTTAAATAAAAATAATTTAAATAATATATATTTTTTGGTCACTACCCAAATTATATTATTGTCATGGTGGTTTAATATTTTTAAAACATGGTAAAAAAAACCAACCAAAAAGACCTAGTAAAAAAAGTTAGGTCCAAATCAACTTGTCCAAAATGGCACTTTGTTCAATTGGACATGGGGGCCAAAACACCATATGGGGGGGTTTTTTTAACTAAAATTCCTGGTCAAAAAAGCCGTGATTTCTTGCAATGAATTGAATATCCATAATTCCATATATAACACATATGTCATTCAACATAGTCCAAAACAACATTATAGACTCCTTATCCTTTTCTTTCATGTTGCAAATTGCAATAATTTGCATGGACCTCATACATGAGTCATAAACATGAACAATGATAATTGTCCAATTGTGAATGCATTTCACATGGTTGAATGCAACCCATGTTCTTTGAAGGTTAAATTCCATCATCCTTCACACTAGCTCCACACCACTTGTGATGCCATGTGTAGACATCTTAAATAGATGGCAAGGTTGAGATAACAAGGTTAAAACAATCTTTGCTTTGGAAATAGTTATTACAAATGAAGTTGTAACAACAATTATGCTTCAATTCCATAATGTTATTACACACCTCAATAATAATTATTTTTTTCATTTTTTTTTAAACATGACCAATTTGTTGTAGAAAACATGTTAGAGATTTCCCCTACAACAATTTTGGCCCCCCATCTTTCACCATGACATTATCAAAGGTGTTTTGTTAAATTTTATCATGTGTATGGAGGAGTGGTGATGCACCCCCAAGCTCCTTGATGGACTCAATTGTGAGTCCAAAGGTGAAAACAACGGAAGGAAAGGAGTTGGGGCACACTCTTTTGCTCGCAACACTTTGGGGGTAAAGGGCGGTGTTGGAGCTCCGGGATGGGACTAGGAAGATTGACAAGCAATTCAATCATCTACACAAACCTACACAAACTAAACAACAAGTAGGTTGTTGCATAGTTGGAGCATTTTGGTGCGTGGACGAGCCACGAGCAAACACGGACTCACAAGACTCACCGCGGCCTAGACTTAAAGGAAGCCACCACCTTCCCTCTTATAATATACTATGTGCTTGGCCACGAGACTAGCACCCAAATGTCATTTTGTCCCGGGACTCCCAAGTGGGAATCTTGAAATTCTCACAAGTAGGAATCTCACAACTTTGGGGGGCCATAACTTTGTGTGTAGACCTTCGATTGAAATGAGATTTGAAGCAAATTTATAGCTCTTGTCAATATTTTTCTAATGGTATGTTGCACGCCACCTGCATGTAAGGAAATCGGGGCGATTTCAAACTTTTAATGGTCAGGAATCAAATTGCCAATTTGACTCCCGGCCCTTCTTTTGGCCATAACTTGTGTTTTAAGTGTCCAAATGGGTCATAAGAACTCAATTTAAACATCTATTCCAAGATATTTTCAATGATACAAAGAACTCTTCAATCCAATGGGTTTTGACCCCTGTTATTGCTCTCTGAAGGTTTAGAAGTCCATCGAGATTCCAACTCCCATAGTGGGAGCTCACTTGGGAGTGTGAGGGTTCATTCCCTCACACTCTCCTACACTCTCGGGAGCATGAGATGTGATTTCCGGGCTTCCCTCTTGGCTTGCCCCCTTGCAAGCCTTTGCTTTGGTTGCTAGCCCAAGGTTAAGGTTGTGACAAGTGGTTTACATTGGGTTGAATTTTGGTGATATCAATGAAGACTTCCTTCACCATTTACTTGGATTCCTTACATACCCCTTGGGTGACATGGTGAAAATGGAATACCAAGTGCAAGGCCACTTCATTTATATCATCATCTAGGTTAGTGATTGTGTACGTAACACAAAAATCAACACAAAATGGGGGTTGCTTGCAAAAAATAAACTTCACCATTGTAAGTGGAAAAATGTTTTTAAGATTGAACATTTTTTTGCTCTTCCCCTCCAAAAAATTTCATTTTGACTATCAAAATTGTCACATAGAAGATTCTCACAACATAAATGCCCTTGGTAAGTTGTTCCATACATCAAAGTTCAAGAGGGAAGCACAAGATATTGTACCTATTAGCCTTGGTCCAACAATGACCATCTCATGTGCTTTCCATTCCTTCCAAATTTCCCAATCTTCTTTCAATTGTTTTGTTTTTATGGGTAAGATGTGATTCAAACACAACGTCATCATTATAGTCTCTAGGAATGTATCTTATTTTGAAATTTGGTATAAAGGAATAATCAATGCTCACAAGGTTGCCATTATATGTTTGTGTCTTCCTTGTGCACTGCATAACCTAAATGTATGTGTCTTTTTTTTGCATTGACTCAACCCACATTGCTACATCTTCACCCACAATTGGCATATGCAATGGCACACCAAAATTTAGCGCCAATTGAATGCTTATAATCCATTGAGAATTGAACGGTGCATTACTTTAAATTGAACACTTGCATCCTTGTGGAGATTTTGAACAAATTGCATGACCAAGACCTTAATAGGACATGATGCAACTTATAAGCCTAAAATGTGGGCATCCTGCAACAACTACTCATTCAAGGAAATCATCTTTGGAGAAGCTTTGTTCACAATTTTCATCCCTATTGATCTCTTTTTGTATAAATCATGTACAAAAACTTTAAAATAGTCAACCCCAAGGTGATGGTGCAATGGTATAACCCTTGTATGGGACCATAGGACCTCAAAAAGGTTTTGGGTGCAAATGAAACTTGAATAGGTGGACTACAACTAAAGGATGTGCTTATCCTCTTTGCACTCCACCTATTCAAGTTTCACCTACCTATCTTGGCTTTTGTTACTTTGTCTATTGAATGCAAGCAAAACTACTAGAGTGGGAATATGCAAAGCATATAACAAAAAGCCAAAATGGATTGAAAACCATATAATGTATTGTTGGACTTGCAATGAGTGCTAGTGACATCATGACTAAATCTTCCCATTGCTTCCAAAAATGCAACACAAACTCAGGTGTGCAATTTTTTGTGTAATTGTTTGTTGGAAATTTTTGGTAGAATGGTAAACACATAATATAACCACTATTAGGAACCAATGATGTTAGTTGGAAAACATGGTAACTCTTCATTGCTATGTTATTTGTCATGAAGGTGATGGTCTAGTATTTTGTGAAGGACATAATGACATAAGACATAATGAGCACATTCATTTTTGTCATATTAATTTTGGATTTGTTAGACATGACATAATGCTTACCTTAACCTTGTTGGAAACTTTTCTTTGCAATCCTATAAATATGTTGAACTTGTAGTGAATTCATGTTTGGTGTGGTTGAAGCACAATTTTCAATTGCCAATGCAATCACGAAGATTACAATAGTTGGTTTTAAAACATTTAATTATTATCATGTAATAAATGCATGTTGTGTTAGTCAACATCACATTTGCATCTTTTAGTTGCCTCTAGGAATGTGAAAGAAATGTAAGGCGTATTTTATGTAATTGTTTGCCCTAAGTTTTGAGCAAATCATTTTTACTTATCCATAGAATGTTGTTGTTACATGAAGTTGCTGGAATAAATTGGCAAGTAATGAATGTTGTTCATGATGAAGGTGAAGCTTTGATACTTTGTGACACTTATAATGATTGTGAAGACAACAATCATTTTTTATGTGTGTGTTTTGGTCAACACAACACTTACATTTGGCTATGTCAGGGTGGATATTTTTCACTTCATATGGATATGTACCAAATGCTCATTACTTGGTGGCTAGAGTAGATAAAATAACACAAGGTTCATTTCATTGATTGGTAGCATGTGTGGAAATTTTGGGCACAAACATAATTCTTATTGAAAAAGAAGTACTTAATAGACCCTAGCTCAAGTCATTAGCAAGTTGGATAAATGAGTCTCCAAAATTGATATTGACTATAGAAACTGTCGAATATCATATATTTGGGTTGTGTTGGTTTATGGTAGCATATGCATTTATAAGTGTTGTATGTGACATTGGCAATGGATGGGCTGAGAGTTAACAAAAATTGTGAGCACAATAATCCAACAAAGATAGGAGCCATGACTAAAGGAAAGTATATAAACTTGGAAACCTTGTGACCTAAAGCATGTCTTGTAAAAGGCATGACATCTTTAAGGTTTTACTTTTTGTGCCTTTCTGCATGGGGATGTGACTGCCACCTTTTGGCTGTTTGTTCTTGAAGATTGATGGCAATGACAATTGGCAGAAAGGAAGTTGTTACTTTGCTAGATCTTCTATACTTGATTTGTTGTTGAGTTTTGTGTGCTAGCTAATAAGATTTGTGTGGAAATGTTGTGTGGAGGAAGAGCAATGGAGGATTGCAATAAAAAGCAATGATGAGGATTAAGTGGACAAGCTCTAGGCAAAACTTCAAAAAAGCTAAATACACTTCGTTACTTTTTTGTGTGTGATTCTGTTTCTATAGAAAGACATTGTATCCAAAATCTCTTTTCCGTTGTTTAAGGACCAGTGTTCTATAAGTTATATAACAAAATGTAGAAGTTGTGTTTTTTATGCTTTCCTTGACCCAAAGCTGAAGAATTATAGGTCCCTGTTTGAGAGTCTTGGGTTAAGATTTGGATTCTTGGATGGATCATGAAGAAGGGGGAATTATTGAGCATTGGGTTG
>Ga0209208_10004350_pt1 | contig 20098 bp, 16 predicted proteins | sample S1TSphfallax_3_FD_187694 | JGI IMG/M metagenome (GOLD analysis project Ga0209208, IMG submission 187694) | Host-associated microbial communities from peat moss isolated from Minnesota, USA - S1T2_Fd - Sphagnum fallax MG (SPAdes) (version 2) | ecosystem: Host-associated > Plants > Peat moss >...
GGACCAAAACTTTCTAACAAAAGGAGGAAGACAATCTAGCACAGAAGGAAGGTTTAAAATGGAAGAGAGATTCAAACCATCCATATGAGAAGAAACAAAAACAGAGATAATGAGATCTCTGCCTAGGAAAGAGGCACTTGACGAGAAAGAACGAGGAACGTTTCTCTTAATAAAAATGCTCAGAATTTTAGACAGTTGTAAAGCATGGCCAACATCAAGACCGAGAACAGAAGGAGAAAACTCAGACAGCAACAAAAGCATACGAACCAAATTCTTGGTCTTATATTAGCCAAAAATTCCAGAAGAAGCCCAATTGACAGACCAAGATAGGCCTAAAAAATTCTAGGCCATGGGAGCAAAATCACTTCAGACTCGACAGCTCACCATCATGAAATAAGACCATATAATTTTGCAATAACCAACCTTACACAGTTGTATACCTTGTCACACAAACTTTTCCACATATCCCCAGGCTCATAAGGGCTTCAAAAATGATTTGCATTTAGAACTACAACCTCCTGATAAAACTAACCTGAGGGTTGTTCCGCAGAAAGTCAAGAGCTCCAGCTCCAACTCCACCTCCACCCAGGCCAGGCATTCCCTGCAAGATACAAGATTGACCAACAGACCATAAGAAAACCCTGATGTTAATATATACAGAACTCAAGAATGTGTATGTGAAAAAAATCAGAATGATGAAATGAAAGGTGAATGGGACCACCAATTCAGCCCAAAACTCTAAACTGTCAAATAGACTGGAATATCACACCTAAGCTCTACACACAAAGCATGTTTATCAATAAAAGCTTTGCCCAAAACATACCTGAGGGAAGAGGTTCAAGGGTGCAGAATTTGGTCCTCCTGGAGCCACTTGAGAAAGGGCAGGGGCAGGAGCAACTTGTGCTGCTGGGACAGGAGGCTGAGCTACAGGGACAGCAATCTCAGCTGTCTCTGGTATACCCTGAAAGCCAAAACCAACAATTCAAATCAGATTCTTGAAACAGAGTCAGCTTTATCCCTAATATGAAGAGAAAAGGTAAGAATTATGTGCTCATCCCACATGAACACAGGCCTTATTTGGCAAACAAAATGAAGACTTTGGCAGAGTTAGTAATGTCAAACACATGACTAATTACATACGGAGTAGAGATAATCAACAGCCCTCTCTGGGTTGTTGAAAGCTGCTTGCAATGCATTCACTACAGTTTCCCGGTCCCAGCTGCCTCCACCCATTTCCATAAGTTGCACAACAGTTTGCTCCAGGTTGGTTCCTGCCACCACATTTGAATCGGCTTGCCCATATGTATCACCTGCTAACCTGAAGGAGGAGGACCGAATCTCTTAAAATGAGAAATTTCAACTACCAGATACATTGAATTAAAAATTTTTAGTTTCATCATACAGCTTGCATCAATAGTGACTATTGCAGCTAGGTTCAATTCTGCAGCTAACTCTGTGGCAGCTTATGTATGTCTCTGTCTCTGACTCCCTTGACAATTGTGTAAGAAAGTGAGACCTACTCTGAAGCCCTAGCAACTGGAGTGGGTACTGCAGTGGGGACAACAGCCAGTGCAGGTGCAGGTGCAGGTGCTCTGTTTGCAGGGAATGATCAGCAGTCCAAGAAACCAACAGAAGAAAATCATGTCAGCCAAAATTTTGGTCTTTAAAGGACTAACAATCTCTACCTGGACAAGGCATGTGCAAGTTGAACTGATAACATTTAAGGTTTAAAATGGAATACACCATGTAGAACAAACCACAACTGTCCCTTGAATATTCACATGGAACATGGACCTTCTAATTCTGCGCACCCAAGGTACCCTTCACAAGGCCCTGCATCTGAAACTAACATCTACTAATAATGAAGCTCATGCTGTATAGACCATGTGAAAGTCTGGATCCTGGCAACTAACACCAAAATACTAAACAAAACACACCTAGGATGACTATGAAAAGATATAATGCTGAAAAATTTTCCTTGATGCAAAATCAAGGCAAATTAGACAGAACACTCCTGCAATTCAACATTTGTAGTGTTAACATTACCGACACGAGGTCATGCACACAAAATCTCCTCAGGAAATCAACAGAATGCAAGGAGTAAAGAATAAACTGACGGAGAAGATGCAGGGTTGGTTGCTGATGCAGTACCAACAGGGCTTGGAGTAGGTGTAGGTTGAAGATCTTCAGCAGATACCTAGTCCCACAGATGATGACATAAACACACTGATCAGGTTACTCAAGCTTTCCCAGACGTTGCCAATTTACAATACCCAAACTGCTCATCATGATATTCGCTGTATACAAGTGCAAGACTTCGAAGTCTGCAAGCATGCCACACCAGATGCAAACACAAGAACTGCAGAACAGACAACTCTCAAAGACATGGCTGTAATAGAATCCCTTTGAAAAGTTCCTCAATTAATCCCTGGATGGTACTCTACTAATGGACTCATCAAAAACCTAATATGCCCATTACATAGAGGGACATGCCATGTCATGCAAATCTGACCTCAACCGTTCCACAGGATGATGGAGTTGCAGCTGCTGGTGCCTTGGCCTGGAAAAAAGATGTCTCATCAGCAACCAGGAAAAAAACTCCATAACCAGGCCAAGTTCTAAACCTGAGAGACTACAGGGGGAACACTCTTCAAAGCTGGTACATCTGTATTCTTTTGAGAGCTTTGTATGAGCACAAATTGCCAGTCAAAGGATTTCACAACCTCATTGCACACCAATGTCATCAATTCCTTATCAACTAGCAACAAATGTGCCAAGAGGGTGTGCAAGCCCCCTTGTAGTTGAGATTATCCTCCAAAAAATTCAGTTCCTTCGCAGACTGCATCAGATTAGTCACCTTAGAGTCCCACATTTCAAAAACAATTAGTGGTTTACTAGATACAGCAACATGTCTACACAGTGATATCTGTCCAGCAGCATCAATCTGCTCAGACACGTTTATAGCTCTGATTAACTGATCAGAACTGGAACAGAAGCTTACCTTGGTTAACATCACAACAAGGAACCCATTTTCAGAAACCTTGTTGTCCTCCATGCTTGTATCATCCTTAAGAACTTTCCCTTGATGAATGAGAAGCTGCTGTGAGCATGGAAAGGACTCCTTGCCCTGGGATTCCTCTATTTGCTTCTTTACAGCTGTGACCTGCAAAACAGCTCACAAAACATAGTTCAGCAATCACATATTTGAGCAAAAGCACCATAAGTAATCATATGTAACACATACTTGTCATGTGAATCCACATTCAGCACATTGACAAGATATTTAATTGCCAGGTGTGTCCCATTGGAATATTGAGCTACCTCAAAAGGGGTAAGTACACAAAGGCCAATTTCCAAACCCAAACCTAATTTTTGGAAGGAAGTGCTACAATGTCAGATTGCAAGGTTGAATAGAAATCAAAACCCTATTCTGCCCCTCTCCAGCTCAGGATAACCAACTCTAGAGGCACATATGCATCCAGGACCCTCACAACAGGAAAGCAGGCTTTGTATGAATCCATCATGACCTAAAATCAATCAAAAGTCAACCCCATGTCCCCATTTTACATAATTCTGCATACAACATACATGTACAATTAACCCCAAAGCTGGAAGCAAGATATGTGGAACCAATGAATCTGCTTTGTAATATTTGACTTGCCTAATCTTAGGAGACCTTTTGGTTAGATCCTTGAAGCCTCAATTTCACTTTAGAGGGTGCCAAAAATCCAACCCTAATCTCAACATACCAGGTGAATTCTATCGGAAGTCTCTAATATAACCCTCAGTGGCAGAATGAACTAGCACCCCCATTAGACACAAAACTCGACAACAGGTGACCTAAACACAACATTCTTCCTCCTCAAGTCTTACCTGCTTCAGGATCCCTCAACCCTAATATCTGCACACATCAATCTCTCGTTTAATCATTACAACTAGGGCGACACAGGGAGACACTAGGTTCATGACACGATTCCCCAGTTTGAACAACATAAAACTATACGATCGGACAGACAAAAACCTATCGCAAAGATGTTCCGGAGAGACAATGCTCACAAAATCACAGTCTCCGTACTGGGCAATAGAGACTTTGGAACAGACCTCTCCTCCTCCTTCTTCTGACACCTCAGGATTCAAGCAACAACATGTTCAGAAAGAACAGATGACACGAAAACCGACCCCATATATCAGACAAAATGTAATCTCTCTTTCAGAAACACCAGGCTTGAATATCTTTCCGTTTTAATAACGCGGAAGAAGAGGAGGGAAGGCCTTACAGTATCGGAAGGGCTGACATAGAGGTCGAAGTGCTTCCCCTTCAACGTCTTCACAGAAATCTTCATACTCGATATATGCAACTGCAACAAACCAAGTAAAGAAATGGGGAATGTTGGCGATCAGCGTGTTTCTTCAGAACGTTACAACATACGTACAAATCTCTGCAAGCGAAATATCTATCCACTTCTTGTCTCTCGCAACATCATATCACCCTTCTTCTCCTTATGCTATTCCCCCGCCAGACTGTGGGTGGCGCCGCCGCCTTGCCATGGCCGACCTGGAGCGCCGAAGACGATGGGACTCTTTCGGGCTGTCTGGATGTACGACGGATGGATCCGGTTGTCCGTCCACCCATCCATCGTTCATAAAGATTCAATTGTCAACGAGCGGCTCCGCCATAAGAGGCTCTGTCTAAAAATTATTATGTTTTATTTTTATGGTATCCAACAAGGAAATGGCAATGTAAATGTATTGCATAGGACCTTGGTAGCTTAATGTTTACAATTTTACGTTCGTTTGGGATTAGAAAGTCCATTAAACGAAAGACAGATCATGGAGGACAGATAGTCCTTTGCACCTGGTAGCATGCCACAAACTTGGCCAGGGCGACCACATTTGTAGTCTACATGAGCTTAATAAGAGTGCTAGTGTGGGTGAGGGGTAAGGCCGAACAAAAACATTCCCTAACTTTTTGTGTATTTGGACAAATAAGGAGCAAGTGCTCTTCATCCTCAACCTTCCCCAAGTCGCAGCCCCGACAAAGCTTCTCTGCATATGGCACGTCCTTCCACGCACTTAACACAACTTCAAGCTGCATGTTGTCACACCAAGACCAAGCTAGAGCTTTTCACAATTGAACATAATTGTTGTCACACAAGTAGGTTTTGCTCTTGTACAACATACCTTTGAAACGCAAGTATCTTGTCTGCACGTTGGTCCCGATTTTGCGATTGGTAAAGAGTTTTTCAATGAAAGTCTGTTGCATATTATCTTTCACCCTTTTTACATTCAACATTGTGTGGGGAAAACCTAGGGGGGTGGGCCCCCAGCCTCCTGGTTGGTTGGGCCTCATGTCGTAGATCTAGCACTAAGCTGCATTAGTTGTAGTGTGGTTAGTTTAACCATCCGATCTCTCACTCGTACATTGTGTGTTGCACCAAAGTATTTGGCTCTCCACTCAGCCTCTCACCCCTGTTAGATGGGTCGGATGTATGTGCGTTGTCCTAAAAGCCATTCCCAACGGCGGTTGAATAGCCCTTGCATGTAGTGCATGGGCCGTTATAGGCTCAGGCATCGTTTCCAATGATGATTGAACCGAAGGTAGAAAACCTGCCACTTCTTGGGGTTGATTCTTGAGTAGCCATTTTTTCACAGATCCAACCTAACATTTCTTTCCCATAGCAAGCATAGCGAGTTGGGCTTCCCATGCCTTTCCCAAGATGCGGTCTTTAGTGAGCGTGCTCACACAGTTATAGTATAACAACAATTGTCCCCATGCAAAATGTTCAAAGGGGAACTTGCCAAATTTTATTAACATGATGGACGTGCTAGTTGTTTTTTGCGCCCCGCAAAGGGATTTGAAGAACCCTCGATACACTACTTTAATAACTTCTATTTTCCTAGAGTGCATCTAAACTTCACAAGCATAGCTTGCTATGGAACACACTAGCATGTTGAAGAGGTCACAATGTATCTTAACGTCCATAATACGTAGTTCCGCACATCGGCGGTTTAGTGCAAACAACGAATGCTTATTGGCAACTACTAGACGCTCCACTACACTATCCAGGTTCAAGGTGGTCTTGAGTAGGATCCCTAGGTATTTAAGGTCTCCATACACTCAATAGTGTCACCTTTAAACACAATTTTTTGGCATGGGTCAATAGAATTAAACACCATGACTTTTGTTTTTTTCACATTCACCTTAAGCCCACGTTCAGCACAAAATTGTTGGAGTGTGCCTAATTATTCTTGCAATCCCACCTCTGACTTCAACATTAATGTGAGGTCATATGTAAAAAGTAGCAACCATACGTGCAAGTTTGCTAGGGCTAGTGCATTGCATTATTTATCATCGAAGCGCCTTTCCAAGGCATCCAAATATAGCCCAAACAACAAAGGGTTAAGAGGACAACCTTGCTTCACACCTTGCTAGCACCTGAAGCTAGAGGTGACACCTTTGCTTAGGTGGTTGATGCATACGGTATCTTGGCATACATTGCTTATAGGCATTGTAAGAAACATTCCTCCACCTTGAGGCCAGCCAACACCTGCCAAAACACTTCACACGGCACAATATTGAACACCTTTTTTAAGTCCACAAAACAACAATAGAGTGATTTTTTTTTGCTTTGCTCTAATATATCAGAGTCTGCAATATGAAGAGTTGGTCAGTAGTGCGGTAATCTTTGTGAAACCTAGCTTGACCCTTGGCACATAGCCCATGTTGTTCAGCCCACTTGTTTAGCCTTTTGTCAAGAATCATAGCGAACAATTTTGGTAGGATAGGCCTAATTGTTATCCCCCTACAATTGTCAAATTCATAAGCATTGCCCTTTTTAAAAAGTGTGTGCACCACTTCAGTGCAAAGGGCTTCTAGAAAGCCCTTTGCTAGAAAATAGTTAAACGTTTGTCAATAGTGGCATGTGTAGCAGCTCTCTTGCATCCAAAATGAACTCAACTTTCATACCATCCAAACTAGCAGCCTTGTTCCTTTGTAGTTTTTTCAATGCTTGAAGTAATTCAACAAGTGTGATATATGTGTTCAAGGTGTGGCTAGGTAGAGGTTCTATCACCTGAGCCGAATGATTAGCTCGTAGTCGTACAGGTGGTGGAAACTGGCCAACTAGCCCATGGAAGCTTTCCAGAAGCACAACTACATTGATCTTATCCACGACAAGTGCCCTTGGTCGATACTTTTTCCAGAATGAGAGCACATCCACTTTGGCAAGCGCACACATATGTTAAGCTCTTGTAGTTTCCCAAAAAAATGTTTTCCTTTTTAATAAAATTTTAAGTTTACTTTCCTGACGTTTAGTGACGCACTCCAACTCCTTGAGGGACTCAAATGTGAGTCCCAAACAGAACACAACGGAAGAGTAAGGAGTCAGGGCACGCTCCTTGGCTTGCACCACTTTGGAGGGGTAGAAGGGCGTGCTGAAGCTCTGGGATGGGACTAGGAAGAGTTGACAAGCTTCACTCACTCACACGGACTTGCACAAAACCAACATAAGGTGGTTAGTGCATAGGTAGAGCACCTTTGGTGCTAGGATGAACCACGGGCAACACGGACACACAAGACTCACCATGGCCCGGACTTGGGGGAAGCCACCACCTTCCCCCTTATAGTATACTCTACACCTCTCCACGGGACCCACATCCAAATGGCTTTTTGTCTCGGGACTCCTAAGTGGGAATCTCGAATTCGCCAAGGTTGGAACTTTCGTGACTTTGGGGTGCCATAGCTTTGCGTGCAGACCTCAGATTGAAATGAAGTTTGAAGCAAAGTTGTAGCCCTCATTGAGAGCTTTCCAATGGTATGTTGCACGCTATCTGCACGCACAAAAATTGGGTCGATTCTCAACTTTTATTGGTCGGAAGTCAAATTGTCAATTTGATTTCCGGCCCTTCTTTTGGCCATAACTTGTGTTTTAGATGTCCAAATGGGCAATGCGAGCCCATTTAAGATATTTACATTCCAAAATATTTTCATTGATATAAATAATTCCTCAAGCCATTGAGTTTTGACCCCTACAATCGCCCTCTGAAGATTTGAAAGTCCACCGGGACTCCAACTCCCAAAGTGGAACTCCCTTGGGGTGTGAGGGTTCATTCCCTCACACCTTCTCACACTCCCAAGAGTATGTTGTGCGACTCCCGGCTTCCTTCTTGGCCCGCAACCTTGCAAACCCTTACCTTGGTCGTAAGCCCAAAGCTAGGGTTGTGACATTTAGTAACATGCAAATCGAGGTTAGCTTTCAACCAAAGCCTCAACTCATGTTTAGTTGTATGGAAATTGGCGTCAAACTAGGGTTTATGGCAGTGTCTCTTTCTATAGTTCCCTCCCGAAGGCTTGTTGCCAAAAGTAATTTCTGTTGTAGCACCTAGGCACTGTTGTAGCATGTCAACTGACTTGTGTGCCCCCAAATGCCCAATTGAGTCAACAACCCATAGGTTTCCAAGCCTTACTCTTAGAGCAAACTGATATTCTTCAACTTTTTGATTTATCATATTTAAACTTAAATAAGAATTTTTTTTATTTCAACCGTATGTTGTGGCTCAACAAAGTTATAATCAATGCTCAACCGTAGGCGCAATGGCCTGTGGTCAGAGTCTCCCCCCACCACATTATAGCGGGTGTCATCTATTATCACTTTGAAGTGTGTAGCAATTTATTAAACTATAGGTGAGCCAACAATATAATCGATAGTGTTGCGCCCCCCATTTGCCAAGCAAACGAACTCCCCTGATTCATCATTAGGCATCCGACCATTGAGGATGAGCAGCCCAACGTCACAACATAGGTCTAGGAGCTCGTGGGCCCAACTGCCAACACTATCGTTGTGGTTCTGACATTTAGCATAATGCTTGGTTATTTTGTTTCAATGAGCTCAGGCGCCTATAATAGTTCACAATGGTCATTAGTGTCAATGGTATTTAGTAGTGTTGTAGTACGCACATTAAAATCCCCTCCCAATAGTACTATGCCCTCTAAAGTTTGAACTTTAGCAATATTTACTACCAAGTTTTGAAACAAGGATTTGCTCTCGTGTTTAGAGCCAACAGGGGCAGTGTACATCACGCATACAAACAAGTTAGGGGTAGCACCCCTGTTGATTCGTAACCATAGATAGGAATTGTGGCTTCCTTCCACTGTGATAGGTTTGGGCTGAGGTGGCTGCGGAAGTAAGCAACAACCCTTTCGCTATGTTTTATCACTTTTGATGTTTCGAGCTGCACAATGCGCACTACCACAAGTGAGTCAAACCCTTCAACGTGTGATAGATGTTGTTAGCTTGGGAAGTGCTAGGTTTCAGTTAGTAAGATGAGGTCAACACCCTGAAACAACTCTAATATTTGCACCCCCGTTTCTAGTTTATTTACATCACCCTCATGCATGTTCCATAATATTACACATAGGTGTCTTTGGTCCTCGTGCCCCTAGATAGAGGAGGGTGGGCAAATTTGAGTGGCGTCGACGAAGAGTTTGGGTGCGCACTAAAACACGCGCTTGCCCGCCTTGGCCTCTTTGAACAACGGCCATAGCTTCGACTTGCGTGCCTGCTATGCAGGCTTGGACACTAATTATGTATTTGCAAAAATGTTAAAAAAGAATTATTTGAATAAAATTTGTGAAGCAAAATAGAGATTATTTGGGAATATCAAGAAATATTTCAGTTGTTGAAATGGAAATGTGAAATTTATTTATTTATTTAAGAAACATGTGTTAAAATTGCTAAAGGTATTATGATATATTATTTTGAATTTAAACTAAATAGTTGAAATTCTGTTAATTTGAATATGTAGCTTGATTTATATGACATTTTTCTTTTGCTAACTTGCCAAAGCATTATCAATGCAACTTTTGAACTTCAACAATTTATCACCAAAAAATATATATTGAGGAGGAAAGTAGGACTAACTAATTTTTTTTCAAAAAAGAAATGTGATAGGCTAAACTCTAAACATAATGGAACAATTTGAGATAATATTATTCAAGAGGTTTAACAATTTATATGACACTTGCATTATCTATTTAGCTTCAAGCCTGATTCCTTGCCCCCTATCCTGGCAAAATGCATTCCCACAATGCCTCTATGGGACAAAGCCAACAACGGGTATGTCACATTGTGGCTTTACCATTTACATTAAAAAGTATCTTAAGGTAAAAGAAGAATTATGGAAATTGCAAAAACATAATCTTCAAAAAATCCTCTAAAAGAAACCAAAATCCTTCAAGATATTATAACTCACAAGCCAAAATATCATCTTTGAAAAATCCTTATATCAAAATAAACCTATTACCTAGGGGCCAAAATCCTTTGAGCTACTATACTCTATAATGAATCTAAACACAATATCCTTGCCTACCAAGGCAAGGCCAACAAATTCTCATTTAGTACCTGATCAATGATCACAATTTCACATAGTCAGTTCAAAACAACACATTTGTCAAGAAAGTTTTTTCAAGGACAGAAGCAACCTGGGAATGCTTTGTTGTGTCCATGTCCTAATTAAAAAAGGAGATGGGAAGACCCTTTTTTTTTTCATAGTCACCACTCAAGCTTTGAAACCTTCAAAGTGCAAGTGACAACATTAAAATGTCTCAAGTTGACAACATTTTGTTTCAAGTTGATTGTTGACACTTAATGATTAAGATTTGTTATTAACTTATGTTTGTTTTGGGTTGTTTTTTTTTTCTTACTATTTGCATCACAAGAACATTAAAACCTTAAATTGAACAACTTTTAGAAAAAGATTAACCAACAAGGTGATCAAATTAGTAGGGAAGATGGTCAGGGACAACTCAAGTAATAGTGTTTTCGCTTAACTTGGTACAACAATATATTTGCACAAACATTGGCTTGTGGGTATGAGGACACTTGATAACATTTTATTTTTTGTCTTTTTACTATTGTTGTTCTTATAGGTCCCTTTGCCTTGTGCACTTTTGTCATCTTTTACATTCTTTGATTATTGTACATAGTTTTTCTTCCCTTATTTTGTTTATAGTTGTTGTCCCATTGGTTATCTTTTTTGTTTATGTTTTCTTTTCTTTGGGTTTCGGATAATAAATGCAACCATTAGCATGTGGGGACATTCAATTGGGCAATTGAGCAACACGAATGGTTTGTAAGCACATTTATAGGTATGCTTTTATTTATCTTTTATTTTGTTCCATTTTTATCATAAAATACAATTTCAACTCTAAATTCATTGAATTTTATTATTAGTGATTATAAGCATATAATAAATTATAATAATTCTAAAATAAAATTTAATGAATCTTCTTTTGTTATAATCTTGTTGTTTATTGCATTATGCCAAGGTGACATTTATGATTCCACTTGTGACTAAAAAAACTTAGTCATATATGCCTTAGCAGTTACATGATTATATAGTCAATTTAAACTTGTTGGTTATGCCATTTCATTGCAACCATCACCATAATTATTTATGGCATATCAATAGTTGTTTATGTTATGGATGATCACGATCATCAAATATTTGTAATATTAAATTGAATAATATTTATCAAGATGCATCCAATGGTTAAGATTTAGTTTTAAATATATAAAATATAAAATATTTATCAATTTATTAATTAAAAATTAAATAATCTATTAACCATTTATGGGTTGCCACATTACAAGCTAAAACTAGGAAATAAATTTTTTTGGCCCATTCACATGCTGTCACGTGGCAACCAAGGCTTTAAAAGCTTAATCTAGTAGGTTAGAAGGTCTCGGTTGGGTTACCCACCCTAGGATCTTAGCATAGGAAATTTAGATTAAATGATTTAACCTTGGAGAATAATTTAATTGTTTAGGCTAGTAAATTTAAGCTAGGTGATCTAGCTTATGCCACTTTAGGTTAAAAAAAACCTAAAGTAAGTTAAGTAAATTAAGCAAAGAACCTAAGAAATCCTACATTCTTAGGTTACAAGTGTGAGGACTTAAACCATTCACCTTCAGTTTGGATCTAGTCTTTAACCATTGCACCACAAGATTTTATATTTGTAACATAATTAATCATCACAGAACTATAAACACTAACATAATTTAACTTAGGCAACCTTAAGTTGACCTGTTTTGATTTAAATTGACCTAATTGATTTACAACACCTAATAAATCAAGCTCAGGCTAAGTTAAGCCGTCTTAAGCTATTATCGGTTAAATTAAAATAATATGAAACTACTTAAGCTACACCTAAGTTAAATCTAAAGGCTAAACTCAAAAGTCAAACCTATATTAAATTCAAAAACTAAACTTAGGCTAAACTAAAAGTTAAACTTAAAGGTTAAACCTAAGCTCGACATAAAGGTTAAATTCAAAAATAATAATTTTAAAGTTAAATTTAAAAGCTAAACTTAATAGGTAAACCTAAATTAAACTTAAATAAATTTATAAGTTAAAAACAAGTTAAACCCAAAGGTTAGACTTAAAAATTAAACTTTAAAACTAAATTAAACCCAAACCTAAGTTGATTAAAAAAACACCTAATGTAGCGTATTTTAGTATCAATTGTAATAAAAAAAATTCAATGGCATGATGTTGGATGGAGTTTATTTTTATGGTTCATGCATAAAATCACAATATTTAAAATCATTCATAATTAGTAGTCATCATGAATAATTAATTACCTTCTTTTGGGGCCACTTTTTGAGAATTTCAAATTATGCATAAATGGGTGTGTAGCCACATAATAAACATTGCAACCATTGTTTAATTTTGTGTATTTTGAATTGCAAAAATAAAATAAAATAAAATAAAAATTGTTCAAACTTGGTTTTATTCAATTTGTTGTTATAAATGCCCGAAAAAAATAGAATCAATCTAATGAATAAAACATACATAATTTTTTATGTTATGTAACTAGTGTTTTTAAATGGTAATTAAACAATAAAATGAAAAAGAACATAATTTGATTTTTTAAAAATGGCTCATAGTTGAAGTTTATATTAAAATTTAAAAGAATAATATTAAGAAAACTTTGAAGAATTTTCAAAACATTTAAAATGATGTATAGAAAAGAAGGTTTAAAGGTGTGGGTGTGAATCTTAATATTAGTGTGGTTGGACGTAAAATAATTAGTTTTTAAAATGATGATTATGAACATATTGTTCTTAATTAAGTGCATTTAACTTATAAATTATTTTCATGTAAAAATTTCCTAGCTTTTTTTTGTGTTCAATACATTTTGTTATTTGGTTAAACATAATTTTTGAAATGAAACCACATGTTTAAATCATGTAATTGTGAAACCCATGAAATGATTTAGTCATATAATTGCAAACATGATTAAAAATTTAATCATAGTCACAAAAATGTCCAAGCCATGGATGCTACCTTTTGGCATAGCGTAATATGGGAGTTGCCACCCTAGGAACACTAAAATATTTACAAATCTAATGTGATGTGGACAAGCTTCATTTTATGTAAATTCACATGAAAATTCAATCTTATGGATTGATATGGATAACCATCAATGTTTTAATATTTCCATGCTTCCAAATGAAAATATTTCAAGTAGGAAACATTCCAAAATAATTATAGTTTCTTTAAAGAATTGATGAAAGTGTTATATTGTTGACAATGTATCATCGCCTCATTTTGACACACAATTTGACATGTTAAATTAATTTTGTGCCTTTACAAGATTCATGGAATTTATGTTTTTAGAAACAAAAAAAAACCTAAATGTCTTCCCAAATACTTTCGCACAAATAAATCCATTAACATCTATGATATCATATTCCAATTTAAGTCGCCTCTTAAACCACAAGCACAACGTTTAACGTCCATCCATGACATTAGAATCTTATTTAAAACAACATTTCATCCAATAAGTTAGCCTTGAACCCCCACAACATCACATTTTTTTATAAAGTCTTAATGTGTCTTTTCAAGCTTGGATGTTAAAGGAGTAATTTCAATGATGAATTATACTTAGAGTTAGTATATTAGACTAAGATAGTTTTAGGGTGCACAAGTCATCTTGTTTTATGAAAATGGATTTTGATGGTTGGAGTTTATTTTGAATGGAATGGAATGATGTCTTTTATACTGCTGGTGTCATTTTGCATTTCAATGTCATATAAGAATTAATTAATGTCTCCCATTTCAAATGTATTTAAAGAATTTGTCTTTTTTTGTGTGGTGCAAATGAGAGGATTTATTACATGTGACACATTGCATCATATCATTATTACCTTTTAGCCAAATTTTATTTATATCAACATTGTTGTTTATGTAGGCTTCATGTGGATATGTTGACATTATTCAAGACATTATTAACAAAGGAATATATGTTAATTTGTAAAAGGTGAGAATGGAGAAATGCCTTTGCATTTAACATGTGGAAACAATCATGATGGATTTGTTTCAATATTATTCATAATACTTAATCCCCTATTTATTTTTCCCAACTTTTATTTATGTGTGTCATAGAGCATGAATTGTAAATTTTTTGTGATTTTTAAGGTATTACACAAGTGATGTTGACCTCATTATGTGTGTATTATGTGAACTGAAATTATTAAAAAAACTAATGAACTAGGGTGAAAGCAAGCTAATAGGAGCCAATGGTGTTTTTTCAAATGATTGTTTAATTCGAAATATTCTCAAAATATATTTTTTTAAATTCAATTTTTAAAAATAATGATCTTTCTATAATATAATATTAATTTTCATAATTAAAATGTGCCAAACATTTGCGATCTTCACATTTGCAATGTCATTTTATAAGTCTTTTACTATTTAAAAAACATTGGTTACAATTGCTTTAAAACATGAAATATTAAGTAGTGGTTATAATTGCTTTGGTGCACATTAGCATGTTACACTCACTAAGAAAAAGAAGATGCAATATTTTGTTCAATCTTTTTTTATGTATTTTGTTTTTGGCTAAAAAGATATTTTGGTATGTGTTTTGATAATTTGATTACTTAATATCATAACCACTAATGCTAGTTCTGAAAACCGGCCCAAACCTTTAGCTAGTTTTCACAACTTTTTATACCCGACCAACATTTAACAAGATTTCATGTTTTGAAACACCCAAAATTGTGTTGATTTTTAAAAACAATATCTTGTTCTTTCCATTTGGCAAGTTGTCAATATGTTGCACAAGCAATCTTTGATGTGGGAATGGTAGAGAAAAGCTTTTTTTCTTGAGGAAAACATTTAATAAAACACCTTTGAAAATAGGTGTTCTAATTTGTTTTGGTTGTTATGGAAGAACAAAAGGAGGACATGGATAGAGCAACAAGACAAAAACCCATGGGTCTTGTTCATTTATATATAATTAGTGATGTAACCTTGCCAAATTTTATAAAAAGAAAGCACCCAAGAAAGGAAGAGAAAAATAAACAAGGGGTAACCTAATCAAAGTCCAGGCAAGCAAACAACCCAAATGAGGCGAGCCACCAGGATGAAAACATTAATGAAAATTCTGTCCTTTTCAACCAAGGAGACAATGACTAGTTGTTTTGAATGATTCTATCAATGACCATAATCATATATTACAACTTCATTATCTATGCGAAATAAGTATGAATAAAAGATTAATCATTTATATGATTAATGGATGAAAACTTACAAAATAGACACACATCATCCATTTTCCATATACCATATTTTATCCGTTATGGTTTTCAAATGTGTGTTAGAGAATAAAACATCGATGTAAATTATCCAACTATCATTTTTTCAAGTAATGAAATATGTTGATTTAGTTTATGACAAAATTTCGATTATTTTAAATGACGTGGAAAATATTGTCATGATGTTATGATATTTTTATATTTGATTAATTAAATAATATCGTGTGTCATTGGAAAATGAGTCCCGTTGTATGTTTTAAACTTTGGAGATTTATAAGATGATTTATATATGACTCAATAATTATTACTACATGGACAGTGCAACACCTTGTATAATTATAAAATCATTAACCTTAGATGATGTGGTACCCTAGGTGGTCATACAATTATTTTATAATATTCAAAACTTAATATTAATAATTTAATATGAGTACAAACCAACATAATAAACTACAACATGTAAGGAACTTATTATGATTAATATTATACATATAAGTAATATAAAAACCTTTATTATATTTGAAAAAATACTTGATATATAATCCAATTTAAATATTCACTGTGATTAAATTAAATATTATACATTGAAATAAAATTTAATGGTAAAAGTATGACATATTATAAATAATTTCTATATTTCAATTAAAAATAAAATAGAAGTGTAAGATGTGGGAAATATATAAGTTAATTTTTCATATTTTTTTTCATAAATTTAAATGAATATCTATATAATATATGTATAACAATTAATAAATTTATTCTACACGTGTAAAAAAATATTATTACAAAATTATATTATTTATATGTGTAGAAATGAACAAAATTTATAATTTCAGAAAATTAGTTAATATTCTAGTATCAATTTATAATATTCAAATTAAATTAAATTAGTTAGATTGAATTATACCTCATATTTAATAGGACTAATAATGTTTCTAAATATATAAATATAATTGATTTATGATCCATTAATAAATATTTTATGTAGATAAATTACATGGATTCATACATGTAAGTTAAAAATTTTTAAAAAAAAATGATATATTGGAAGAAAAATTGTAATATGAATTCCTAAACCAGATGAAGGTTGAAGATATGAAAGTTTTATTTTATTTATTTATGTGTTAGCCATAAAAAAATTTTCATTTACAAATCATGTGTTTGAATTTAATTTTTCCAAAGTATGGTCACTGAAATTTTATTCAATAACAAAATTCAAATAATTTCCTTTTGAACTAAATTTACATTTACAAAAAAATTATATAGTTATGTACATTATTGAAGGAAATTTATGAATAAGATATGACTTATTATATTTGAAGTTTTGTGTAATGTTTAAATGAAGTATAATTTAAATAAAATAAACATTTATGCCCACAATAAGTGAGGTGGCTTGGTGGTAAAGGAGTTGAACTCCATCTTTGGACCCAATCAAATTTCACAAATGACATACATTGTGGTCAACATTGGAATATTGACTGAATATTCCATACTTATCTAGACTACCTAAGTTAAGTGATTACTTAGGCAAACTTAAGTACGTAGATTAAGTGGTCTATTTACCCATTTAAATTATGTTTTAAACTTAATTTAGGTGTTGACACATGTCAATAATTAATAAGGTGAAAAATGATGAGATAAAAAATATTTGAAATAAAAATACAATTTATTATTTATATTATATATAATAAATTTATTATAATAGATATTATGAAATTAAAAAAATGTTTCCCAAATTTTGGGGTCCAATTTGTAATAATAAAAATAATTAAACAATGATTAAACTATCATTAATGATTTTGCATATGTCTTTTATGACTAATAGATGATATTTGTCACATCATTATATCACATCATCTCCTAAATGACTATTGTCTTAAACGACTTGTTCGTAATGACTTTAGGGTTATTAATCATTTTTGTTCTTTATGATTGGAATACTAGTTATAAACTTAAGCATATTTGAAGATTTCTACTAGTGAAGAGAACCATTAAGAATCGAACCTTCCTCCATTTGCATGAAGCATATCAATTAAAGAATGGGGAAATAAATTCGATAAAACTCCAAGCCTCTAAAACCCTCCCATGCAGTGATAGCCTATTTTGATATAATGGCGATTTGCACTTTTTATAATGCTATCAATATTCTTTGTTTATAAAAGGAACGCAACACCGATAAAGGAAGGGCTTTGTTGCCCTTTATTGTCCATGCCATGTTAACACATCGATGAAGAAAGTTGTGGGCTTATTGATGAAAACATAAAAAATCTTCTATGACAAAAAGGAGAAACACATATGTTGAATAATAGTCACAAGAAAATCCTTTCTTCACTTGAACCACCGGAGATACAGACACCTTGTGAGAAAAAGTTGCTTGTGATACCAAGTTTGTTCAGGTGAAGGCGACAATGATGACATCATCTAATGTGCAAATGTTATCAATCAACAAAACAATGTCAACCCATCAACAAAAAAAAATGAAGGGGAGAGGATGAGAGAATGTGGACTTGTTCTTACAAAACATGAAATCCAAAGTCTCTTGCAATGGATGCAAAAATATCTGAACAACATTGTAGAATTCAATCCTGTCCCCACCATGGGCACAATGAAAGAGATGGATCCCCATGAGTTCTAACAATTGATCAAAATTCAATGAATTTTCTTATGTTTCTACACATATATGAGTAAATAGTTTAGTGGACTTCACTTTGGCCTCATGTTCATGCTGCTACAATTTTTATATTAAAAATGTCATTGCCTTTAGTGATCTAATTTCACAAGATCCAACAATTATTTATTTTGAGTTCAATATATTCAATAATACACCTCAATAATTTATCAAAATACCTGATTTTTTCTACTCAGAATTATTTAGTGCCAGACTTACTAGGCTACTAAGATAAATAGGCAAAGGGTAGACAAGATAAAAAAAAAGAAAGTGGCAATACTTTATGCTAGAATTTGGCCACATTTAGTCAAAGAGGCATCCAAGGAGCTTACTTGAAATGGATTACAATTTGGGGAACTTCCCCGAGGAGGACATTCAAGGACTTGGGCCACATTTCTTGGGAAAGGCATCTAAGGAAGTTGTGCAATTACATAATGGATGAAAATCTAGGGAACTTCTTCAAGGAAAGGACTAAGGTTCAATTGTGTAATTGATGAAAATCTAGGGAGCTTCTTCAAGGAAAGTAACTAAGGTTCAATTGTGTAATTGATGAAAATATGGGGAAGTGGGTGGGCCCAATTTTGTAGGGAAGGAAACAAGAAATTTGTGTGCAATGGATGAAAAAGAAGTCAATCAAACAGAGCAAATTAATGTCCTTATTTTAGAGGGCATATAGTGTTAGTGTACTAATATATAGAGGGTGTTGAATAGGGTTCTTTGTAGGTTTGAAGAAAAAATGTTATGGGCAATGAATTTTTGGGTTGGGTGTACCTTTAAAATTTAGTTCTTTATTATCTTGATTGAGCTAATAGTTAAATGTGTATAAAGGTTTGGTGGGTTTGTGAGAATTTTAGAGGACCAATGAAATGGTAGTAAGGGACCATTATTTTCAATGTTCTATAGAATAGGATTGTGTGTAACCTAGAAGAGTATTTTTGAGGCCAAGGGGATCATTGTTGGATTTGGTGGTCCAATTTGTTTTTTTAATAATCTTGACTGAACTAACAGTTTAATGTGTAATAGCCATTTACAGACAAGGTTTTTGCACATTATTTGTGCAAATAATAGGTCTTTCAAAATGCCTTATGCAGGGTGAGGGATCCCCTTCTGGTGTTTCATAGGAACATCCTTGCTCACTTGGGCTTCAGCCTGGTGCAGAAGGGTTCAATGTTCAATCCCTTACCCTACACAGACTGTTATCAAAAAGTGACAATCTTGCTTGAAGTTGAATACTTTGAATGTTTTGGTGTGGATGTCATAACGCAAGATAGAGTTGAATACTTTGAATGCTTTGGTGTGGATGTCATAACGCAAGATAGAGTTGAATACTTTGAAATGCTTTGGTATGGATGTCATAATGCAAGATATAGTTGAATCCTTTGAATTCAGTGGTATGGATGTCATAACACAAGATAAAGTTGGAAACCATAGACTATAAAGCAATGTTTGAAATTGGGTACAACTGTTGAGGATTCTTTCATTCGGCCAGAATGAACTAGCAGCCACCAATGCACCAGTTGGCTGTTTTGTCCACTGGATGGGTTGCATTTTTTCATTCGGCGCCGGATGGGGTTCATCTCAGTCCATTTCTTTTTGCTGCTGACCACTGTACTTTTTTTTTGGTTCTTGGCCGTTTTTCCCTGGACCTGATCTCACACATAGCTACCTTGCTCACTTTTTTACCCTCATAGGTATTGCAACAACCTTGGTACCTTATTTATTATCCCCTATTGACATAGCTACCCTAATAACTAGTTATCCTATTGACCTAGCTATTGTACTAACCACCTACCCTACTAACCTAGCTACCCTATTAATTACATACCCT
>Ga0209208_10004352_pt1 | contig 20095 bp, 16 predicted proteins | sample S1TSphfallax_3_FD_187694 | JGI IMG/M metagenome (GOLD analysis project Ga0209208, IMG submission 187694) | Host-associated microbial communities from peat moss isolated from Minnesota, USA - S1T2_Fd - Sphagnum fallax MG (SPAdes) (version 2) | ecosystem: Host-associated > Plants > Peat moss >...
TATGAAAGAAAATCCATTCCCAAAGGTACCTTTTGTGATTGAGGAGAAAGGACAAAAAGTCTTTTTAACCTTTAAGTGACCTAACTTCTTCTTACTTTTCAAACTAGATAATAAGGGCCCTCCCTCTCCTCACCTATTCACCTCTCCATATTTATTAGATATGATGCCTCTCAAGTTCAATTTTTTTTTAAAAATTTAGAACTAGGCAATTTGATTGGCCCATCACTCAAAAAAAATTAAAACTATGGTGGCTTCCCAAAATAGAAGGTTTTATTTTGAAGTTCAAAGTTCATTCCATTTGGCCCAGCTATCTAGGGGAAAGGAGAACAACAATTTGTCAAAGCATATGGGATAAAAGTGAGGTGCTATGGAGAGAACCCTAATGGGGAACATTTTGGGAACCTCATGGGAACCCATTAAGAACTTAAAGGGAACATAGTGGGAACATATTGGGAACCAAGGGAAAATGAAAAAAAATCCTTCCCCCCTCACCTCCCATACTTAAAAGAGAAAAAGGGCAAGGCACCTTGAGGGCATGCTTGGGCCTTCCCATTGGCTACATGAAATTTGTCTTTTCAAAAGAATTATCACCATTTTTGGCATGGGCTAATTTCCCTTGCAAAGAACGCCCTACCAATTATTAACATTTTGCTACAAACAACCATTCTCTCCACAAGTTCTTTGTAGGCTAAAGCCTAATGGAATGGTGTGGACATTCCCAAAAACTAGGGGTCAAAAGGAGGACAAGGTTGCAACCAAGTTTTGGCCTTGTATATTGGGAATGTTCCCCCCCAACTATGAGTTTACCCCATCATAGAGCATGGGGTGACTCTTATCATGCACTTGAACATACTTTTAGGTTAAAAGGCAAAGGAGGCAAGGGTTCCTATATGTACCACTCCTTAAAAGTGGGAGTGATCTTCAAATATTCGGGCTCTTGTATTTGGAGAGCTTAAGAGTGGAAGTGATCTTCAAATATTGGGGCTCTTGTATTTGGAGAACAAGATCTTACACTCTTATTGCTCCCACTCCAAGTATAAGATCGCTCTCGCTCTTAATGAGTAGGTGTAATATTTGGTCCTCTTTTTTAGCATATCAAATGTCATGTATGTGGTTGATTTGAGATATACTTGTAAGAGATCTTGCTCTTACAAGTAGGCATAATTTCCCTCATACCCACTCTTAAGGAGTAGACATAAGATCCCGCCTTTTTTGTAGGAGGGATATTTGTAGATCTAAAGTGCCCTTCAAAATACACCAGTGTAAAAGTTGTGTGAGGGCCTTGTGGGAACACCCATTTCAATGTTTTGAAAGAGAGAGAGCGAGAGAGAGAGAGAGAGAGAGAGAGATTGGGCATGCAGAGAAGCAAGTCAGGAATCAATTGATTGATTGCCAACAACTACAACAATGGCAAATAGTATTTACTATTTTCCAGATGTATTTTAAGCAACAAGAAGCACATGGGAGTGCCAGTTGAGTCCAGATCTGAGAGGCTTGGCAAACTTTTGTGGGTTTTGACTCTCTCTCTGCACATGAGCCAATTCTACTATTCCAGTATTAGTTTCGGGACCACCACCTCAGCAAGATTTTGCAGAGAAACAATATCATGGACTGTGTGTGGGAGATTCAGTCCAAGCCAGAGTTCTTTCTTCCCACTACAACAACCGACCAATGCTACAACACAAGCATAAAATTTGAGACATGATGTGTTCAAAAGAGAATGATTCCCTGTTGAAGAAGAAGAAGCTGAAACACCCACCACCTTGGACCCCAATCCACCACCAGAGTTTGAAGCTTTTTGCAACTTCTAGAACAATGCTAACACTAACCTTGCTCATCCAGACAATGTGTTTGTCAAACAATGGTAGTAATAATGCTAGTACACAGATCAATCCATCAACACTGGCTCTAGACAAGCAGACTGGTGACACTAGTAATGAATCAGAGGTTGATCTGTGATTTATGAAAATCCCTTCATTTGCAGAAGGTCCAGAACTTTGTTGAAGAAGCATGCAAAAGCTGCGCATATTACAATGGTGAATCTTCCATGGCCTCCCTCCCATGCAGGAGAACATTGAAGAATATGGCTCTCTGATTTCATGTCACTGGCTGTACTGCCTCAGGGAAGAAACTGTGACAAGCCTCATTGCAGCTATCTTTGTTCCCCACAAACAAAGATAGTGGTTACCTGTCTGCTTGAATTCTAGCAAAAGACTCCAAAGAGAAACTGGAATTCTGCCTGTACTGCCCTGTCGTCCAGAAAAGAACTGCTCCAACTAAAGAATTTGCAGAACCTCATTCAAGTTGAGGTAGACCAAGAGGACTTCACTCCCAAAAGATGTCCCAACTTACCCAATATGTAATGGGGTACTACCAAAGCTTCTTGTGTTTAAAAGAGGTCTATTGATAGGAATGTTGACGAATGCAAAGGTCATAATTGTCCTAGCTACTACCCGACTGTTGCTTCCTCACATGGTACACCCGGTAGAGAGCTATCCCTGCAACTGCCACTGTCGCTCCCACTATGGACAACAACACAAAACTGGTATCAGAAAACTTGTTCAACCAAGCACTTTGCACATCAAGGAATAGTTGACATGTAGATGCAATAGCAGATGGTTATGAACAAAACACATGTAGCTCTGACTGTAGCCCTCTATCCTTGACCAGGTGGTAAGGAACTTCAAGTTTACCAGCAGCTATTGTGAGAGATCGCTGAATAAGACGATGATAGTTCTTGTTTGTTTTCCCAGCCTCTGTTTCAGGGATGCTCAAATGTGGTCGTTGGGCAGCATCCACAATTCGCCGAAACAAGTTGCCAATATCTCCGAGCTTCATGCTCACAGAGATTGGAGCTTCCACCCCCATATCAGTGCACACCTGTGCACATCAAAAGCATGCCATGAATTCAGACTAATAAAGAAAGCTCCAGGGTTGATGTGGCAACTCCAGTCACAACACATAGGAGAAAAAGGTTCAACATTTCAAAGAAGTGACAATTGGGTGTGCTTTCTGCAACCCATACATAGCAAGGAACCCTGAAGCTTCAGCAATGATGTCGAAACTGTGACGTATGAGCAACAATGGCACAATCCTGAGCTTGAAGTACTGTCTTAAAGGCTGTATCAATGCAATGCTAACTGTTGTTTACAGTAACAGATCAGGTTTTAAATGCCATGAAGGATGACATAGGTCTCTTGGTTTTTGAAATCCAGAGCTTCTGTACTGTTCTTACAGGGCATTGTAAACTTTTTCAAGGGAAGGAGCTTGAAGGACTAGAAAGATGAGAGTTGAAGAGAGTGATCCATACCCGAATAGAACTCTTGATGCAAGTAGGATCAGGCTCAAGATCATCCTTCGCAGCTACAACTAGACAAGGCACCTCAAACCCACACCTCTCACCATGGGCTGCCACGTCCAGCAGTAAATCAACAGCACACTTCCATGATGTTGCATCGGAACTGTCATAACACGACAATCATTCAAAATGGCATCTCAGCACCTAAAACAGAGTCAGAATGAAGTTTGCATTCTGACATATCTTCTAAACTATCTGCATCTAAGCCGAAGACAAATGAACCTCCAGTTAGTGCCATTTAACATTTCCTCACCTATCATACACAAAGGCAGCCACGTCGCAATCAGCCAATGCATCCCTCCTTCCCAAAAGGCTTGACACTGATTCTTCATTGATCTCTCGCATTATGAGTGTCTTCTTTGAGCCCTTCACATCCATTTTGTGCAATGTCAGCAAGACATCATATGAGATTTGTAACCAATTTCGAATCATGCCAGGAAGTCAAGGCACAAAAAGTACTCTGCAAATCCAGCTCTTACAAATGAGCATACCCCAATCTGGTCGACAATATTGGTGGTGTAGTGATCTCCCTTAGTGTGTTCATATGCTTCATTGTAAGGCCTGCAGTCAAACCCATATCCAAGCTCATAAAGTTGCACACAACAAACTTCAAGTTGGTGGATAATTCAACTAGCATAGAAGGGGGGAAAAGTACCCTGAAAACGAGAACAAGTCAGCTCATCTTAGACTAATCTGTCATAGGGAGCTAAGCACAAGAAACTGTCCATACTGAATTCAAGAATCTCCCACACTCATCTGGAGTCAAACTAAGAAGAAATATGGGCTGACTACAATATCTTTCATAAGAATAGAGAAATCTCCATTCTCACGATGGAGAAAAACAGCAAGGTTAACACTTCCTCAGGAAGCCACAGAAAGAAGCAAACTAGGAAAGACAAGAACAAACAAAAAACAAAAAACACACACCGGTATGAACAAAAGTGCCAGTCTCACACCTGTTCAGGGACCATCAACAGTAGTATGTATGATAGTGACTTAACTACCACAACTCCCCCACTGACTTCATCAGCTCCCTACAATGGGTAAAGGCCACTGACAAGCACCAACCTGCAAACTGAGTTTCTGCTGGAATTCCAGAAGCAACGGGAAGACTCAGCCATACTACTGGCTAGCAACAGACCACAACAACAACGACAAGACAAAAAACAGACTGACAGAAAGGGAAAAGAAAAATTAAAGGAAAGGACAACAGGGAAAAACTATGAACAAGTGGGATTACAAGAAGCTCCCAGTTACAAGACTTGAAACAAAATCATTTTGAAAGCTCCAAAAGTGGAAATTCCAAAAAGGAATTTTTCTTTACTAAGCAACCCTCTAGTTCTCTTTAGAAGAATTTTTAAAGGGTAGTCATCTTCAGAAAGACAATAAGACTGACATCTGAAAAACAAAAACTTGTTACAACTACTAAGCTTCAAGGATCTGTAAAATTGACTATTGATAACCCCCAGCTCCACAGTCATTGAGATATTGGAATGAACACAAGGCATTCTAATCATTTCAATACCTGAATACTCTGGTTGGGAGTGTTTGTCAACAATGTCACAGGATAAACCTCGAGGACTTTGTCTCACAGCTAGATCCAAGAAATTACAAGAGAAGCCTGGACTGACTACAATGTGCAGTAGCCAGAAACAATTTCAACCCCAGTGAAGGTGAGAGGGAGGAGTGATGAGACTAATTATAACTGACTGCACATTGAGAGGCTGCAATTGCTTTGATCGAGGCTACACACCTTCCGATGAGAGCATTCAACAATGCAGATTTTCCAACATTGGTTGGGCCAAAGACAAAGCACTGTAGGACAGCACGCTGGGAGCGCTGCCTATTTCGGTCTTGTCGTCGCTGCCGTGTAATTCGGAAAGCTGAAGCTGGATCACCTGGGTAGCCAATATATATCAGGTGCGCCAAGCTCTTCTGTGGCTGTACACGTGTCATAAAGGCCCACTGCCACAGGTCCACACATTTGTGGATTGGTGAATTGTGAACATAGAAGGGAATAACCTAACTATTTCTTCCAGGTTCATGAAGAAGGCATCTCTTATACAAAAACTCACAACACCCATCAATAGTAAACATTGACTATACTTTTGTGACAGATATTACGAGGGTAGGAGTGTGTTTGGCCAAAACCTGAGATAAAAACCCATTCAAAGTAATCCCTCCAACAACATTGGTCTCCACTGAATTTCTGTATGTGGAATCCTCCCAGGGACTGCCACCACAATTTCAAAATTATGAACTTGCAGAGAGGAAGAGAACTCTTGGGAGATACCGAACATGGGCATCCCTAAGAGCTTTACACTTATATAGACGTGGATTGACTAGAAGGCATGGAGGAAGCAAAATAAAAAAACAATGTCTGAGATAATAATGAAAAGAAAACAAAGGCAGGAGCAAAAGTTGCTCCAGTTCACAATGCACTAGAGAACCTCACCTGGAGGGGGCTGTTGAGAATAGCTCATCCAATTCTTGAGTTCGCAGTGCACCATCCTAGATTGACAAAACACACTAACTGAAATATATTCAACTTTGAAACAATTGAGATTTAAAAGCAGTGTAGCATACATTGAATATGTTGACACACCTCATAATTTGCAAAGTTATTAAGCAACTAAGAGGGGGACAGAACAGACACATGTTCCTCGAAATCTGCACAGCATGATTACTGAGATGTAAGGTGCAACAAATAAGATGAGTGGAACCATAATATTTCCAGGGGTGATTCATCCATGTGTGAGCTCCACATGCTGCACTTACCCCATCCACGTCGAAGGAGGTAAAAACTCTTTTCAAAAATTCAACTGCATTCTCTGTCAACTCAACGCTCTGCACACAACAGACACTCAGGTATAAGGTGGATGGAGCAAATACAAATAACTCAGAGAGGGGGCAGGGGCAGGAGGTGAAGGAAAGGGGGGACATGGTAGCAGAATGCTTATCAGGCAGTCTATCACAAGTTCCCTATGCCCCATGATTTAGGACACACCAGATTTATATCCATTTCCTGGAATTGTTCAATCATCAAAATTACAGCTGATCAAAGCACATCAATGTCATAGCAATACCTGGTCAGGTGTTCGCTTAAAAGTAGGATTCAGCAACAGGTCATCCCGCAGCTTGATTTCATCATCATACCCAAATTTTCTAAGCACTGTCCATGTGGTTTCCAAGCGACCACGTTCAATGAACAAGGCATGCAGGAAGAGAAATCCAGTCAATGTCAATCCATTTTCATTCACACCTTCGGCCATCTTTTCAGACACTACCTTCTTCACACCCACTACTTCGGATGGCTGCAAAGGTGCATTGAAGCATTTGACCTGCACCACACACAATTGCATTCTTAAAAGGGATCCAATAGACAACGATTACATGCCCTAAAACATATCTGCATTTCAAAGACAAGCTGAATAGTCCAAAACATGGAACCTAACAACCCTTCAGGTACTGTGAGGTTCCATATGTTCAGAGTTCTTGTACTTGAAAAACACTTGAAGCCAACACTGAGAACACAGGCTGCAGGATAATACCTGAAAGTTATTGAGCTCTGAGTCACTGAGAGCTCCATCTCTATCATGGTCACAAAGTATGAAGATTCTTTTGAGTGCCCGCACACAGCGAGGTCTTAAAGTCTGTGTTTCTTGGTCAAAGAGTGGTGCAGTAGGGTGAAGTATAGCTTTTTGCGCATAATAAAATACTTCAGCAATCTGCAGTCCCACACAACAGATTTCAACATAGTTTTGTATAATGAACTTACCAGAAACCCTGACTTACTTCCCTGCCTAGCCCAAGCGTTGGAATAACTGTCGGAACATAGTCCCATGAACAGCTGATCCTAAGAATATGCAATATCAGGATCTAATGCAACACCCAAGACTAATAAATGGCCACTTGAGTTCTGTTGCAGCCTTAGCAGATATGGAGCTAGGGCTACAAAGAACTCCAAACTGAAAACTCCTTTCCCACTGCACACCTTCCTGTTAACAGTGCAATAAAACATAACTACAATCACAGCCTAATGAGTTGTGATAATACTGTGTACAGTCACACCCCATTCAAGCCACAATAAGACTATGACTCTATCCAGAAAGTCATCAGAAAACAGCTGTTGGGCCTCACAAGGGAGTACCTGAATTTGCTTGATAGATGAGCATTCTATACATGTTTCAATCTCCCGAAACTCATGCATCAGAGGAGCCATTACTTGTTCTAGAGTTGGTTGTTGATCATCCCGCAGATCTAGCTTGCATCCAACAACAATGACTGGCACTTTAATCTGCATAAAAATCAAAAACTCTGCTCAATTCAATTGCATTCCCCCATCCTTCCAGCATCAAGTGGACAGGGTGGGCCAAAAAAAAAAATTTGAATCACACTCTGTGGGAATTTGTGTTCTGCTGTAAGTGCACACACAAAGGGTGAGCAATGGCATCATCAACCAGCTCAGAAAAGAGAAGAGAAACACACTTCTAATTGGCGAAGCTCAGGCAGCCAATGGCTAGAGAGCCGCTCAAGTGTTTGAGGCTGGTCACAGGCATATGTCAGAACTATAGCATCTGCCTTCTTCACCTCCGTCTCCAATTTCAATCTGTCCTCATGCCTGCACACCAAGCAAAAAAAAAACCATTTCTTCAGGAAGAAAGAACTCAAACAGTTGTGTGCATATTTTATTTCAGCATTTAGTGCAATTATGTTTGTTTTCACCTTTGCACTCAGCAAATGCAGAGCAGCAACACTTGAAGATGCCTGACTACATATATTCATAACCTTCTGTCGTTGAAACCCTAATTACTGCAAGATATCTATCGCACTCGTGGTGTTGTGAACTTAGGATTTCACAAATGATCTTTGGGGAGAAAAATTAGGTCAACCAAAGTGTTCCAGGCATTGTCACACAAGCAAAGGACTTGAAAAAATCGACTGCATTGATGGGAATGTGAATCCTGGAAAGATGAGACTGCCATTGTGATATCCAAGCCGGCGGGCGCGCGGGACGGGCGGGGCAGGCACAGCGGTTACGTGAACACGAGGTCCTAAAGAAACCAACGGCAAGAGCGGGAACCCAACAGACCTGGAAGAAGTATCGACGATTGTGAGTGGTACACGATCGGGATAGAAGTCGTGGGGGAGACGAGTCGGCGGCAAAACAGGGGGCACCTTCTCCGGGAAAGAGTCAGTAGCAACTGCGACAATGAGACTGGATTTACCAGTCCCTGGGTCTCCGATTACTACCACTTGACACCGCGCTCGCATGCCCGTTGGACCATCACCTCCTGCCATCTCCTCCTCCCTCCTGCTTCCCACTGGTCTCTACACTTCCACTTTCCACTGAAGAAAAAACCCAACAAAATCTCTAGGCCAAATCTTCTTCTTCGGGTGCAGAACTCTTCACAGCAACTGGACGCAGGAGGCGAGAGAGAGAGAGAGGGAGAGATCTCCCGAGGCAGCTTCCAGAAACTGATCGAGAGGATCTCGCTTCTCGCCTCTGCTCTCGCGCGCGCCTGCCTTCTTCGGTCGCGGACACAGCGCCAAACCCTAACGGGTCGACCGGGGCGACCCGGTCCTCTGCAGGGTCAAAAAGTAAAGGCCCATTTTTTTGCTCCCCATTTTTTTCCATTAAAAAGTTAATACAGTTATCCGCAAAGTCCTCCCCTGTTTGGAGCCCAGTTTGGTCCCCACCTTGGGTTCCTGGTTTCTGGTTAGATCTATGAAGTTTAATACAATAATTTATCCCTAGAGTTATCCCCTGTTTCGAGCCCAGTCTGGACCCCTGGTTTCTGGTTATCCATAAAGCTTTAATACAATAGAGTTTTCCTTAAATTCATGCCCTGTTGGGCCTGAGTTTCATCCCTTATTTGGTGCCTCATCCCCTTTTGATTTGCAAAGTCTACCAATTAGGGACCAAACTTTGGAAACTCAGCATGATCATCTTTCCAACAATTTTTTTTCACCTCATGGGCTCGTCCCCTATAAACTATGCTCTATGTAGGGGTTTAGGGAGGTCCAAGGAACTCATGGGAATTATAGACTAAGGGTTAGGGCTATAGGGGTTACATATGGCTATATGTGACTATATAGTCTTTATATAACTATCTATGGCTATATGAAATTATATAACGATTATATGGCTATATATGGCTACATGAAGTTATATAAGCTTTATAGACTCTATAGATTTTATATGACTCTATGAGGTTATATAAGCTTTATATGGTTATATATGGCTATATGTGACTATATAGACTTTATATAGGGCTACATGAGATTATATAGGATTTAAAATTTGAGATTTTAGGGTTTTGTTATTAGGGTTTTTCTTTGGTTCTTTTGGGGTTTAGTGTTTAAGGTTAGCATTTGGGACTTGGGATTTGAGATTTTATGATTTAGTTTCTAAGGTTTGTCTTTGGTTCTTTTAGGGTTTAAGTTTTTAAGGTTAGCATTTGGGACTTGAAAATTTAAGGTTTAATTTTTAGGGTTTATCTTTGGTCTTTTTAGGGTTTAAGGTTTAGAGTTGACCTTTAAAATTTGAGATTTGGGATTTCAAAATTTTAAGTTTATAATTAAATTAAAGGCTAATTTTTAGGATTTAAGGTTAGAGTATAAAGGTTTAGGGGTTTGATTTTTAAAGGTTGGGTTAAAAGGTGTATTCAAAGTTTGAAAATCATGGTGAAACTAAATGCTAAAGATGTTATTAAATAACATGATAGGTTTAAGAGAAGATGTTAGGGCTATGGCTTATGAGGATTATATAAAATATAGAAAGAGTTCTACACAATATGTCATCTTCAAGCTCAAGCCATGATTCTTCCTCAAGTGAGTGGACTTCTTCTTCAAGTGATGAAGAAATGTTGTTTGATGAAATGAACCAAAAATTTGTTATGTTATTCCAATGTGTTTTTAATGTTCTTAACTTCTTCAAAAACCTTCTAAATGACCATGAAAATGAAAGGATCAAAAAATTTGTTGATCGAGCAACGTGGGTCCAAAATGTTTTGGCCATGATGTAGGCCACACGCTCCTTATTCAAGCATTTCACCAACTTCACATTGATAGAGTTTGAGAAACTAACAAATCAAATAATGCCAATAATCTCCTCCCATGCTAGGTCCACAATGAAAGGAACCTTAGTGGATGAAATATGTTGACCATCATCAGGATGTTAATTGAGATCTAAAAGTTATGGAAGGACCTAGAACAACAAACATGGTTTAATGGTCACAAAAAGATATGTACAATTAATAACATTGTGCTTTTGGACCGCCATGGATTATTTATTTATATCAATTTAAGCTCCCTTGGGTCTTATCATGATGTAAACATTTTTTGCCATTCAACCATCTATTAAGATTAATATCAATATTTCACCCATTCAAATGAATATTTGAGGTATCCTTTAGGGAATCTAGAGTACTTAGGGGAAGAAATGTTCATTATGAGGAGGATGAGAAAGCAAAAGTTATCATTAGATGCGAACCATGGTGTCATCTAGGCTTACAACAAAATGCATGTAGGGTTTAAGGTCCAAGTGGAATGGGGAATTAGCGGATTTAAGTGAAAATAGAGATGTTTGATGAAAAGATTTGATTCCACAAAACCAAAGAAATTCCATCTTTTCCAAGCTTAGTGTTATCCTCACTAACTACCTTCATTATCATCACATCAACCTCACATACAAGGTTATTAGAGATCAAAACCTTGACCCTAATGCACAAGGGTGGGTAGGAGACTATTAGGTACAAGTTTAAACTTGCAAAAACTTATAATTTAGGATGTAGGGTTTGAAGTAAAAATTTGGGGTTAGGTTAGGATTTAAATATAAAGCTAAGGTGTAAAGTTTTAGGGTTTGGTTTCAAGGGTTCAAATTTGAAATTAGGGTGTAAGGTTTAAAAGACTTTTTTCTTAAAGCTTAAGACTAAAAAGATTAGGATTGAGAATATGGTTTAAGGTTTTGAAGTTAAAGTTTGAATATTGGTTAAAGGTTTAAATTACAATTTCAAGGTATGTACTAAGGGTTTACGAATCTATAATTAGGGTTTAAGGTTTAAAAACAAGGTTTAGATTTTAATAAAGGGGTGATAGATTTGAGATTAGGTTTTTGGGTTTAAGTTCTAAAATTAAGGTTACAAACCTAATATTACATATTAAGGTTTAAATTCTAAAATTAGGTTTAGGTCTAAAACTAAAGTTTACAAACACAAGATTAAGGATTAGGGTTTAGGTTCTAAAATTAAGGTTTGCAAACCCGGGTTTAAAGTTTAAGGTTTGAAATTAAGGTTCTAATATTAAATTTGCGAGGGCTTCAAATTGGGTTTTATTGGTTTGTAATTATGTTTTAGGTTTAAAATTTGAAAAAACAATAGATTACCTAATTCCAATGTTTTTATATGAACATGCTAACTACAATTCCAAAATAACCTTCACTTTTATTTTAAACTCTTCTTATAAATCACAAATAGATCTTTAACCATTTTCAAATTATTAATTTAAAGTTTATTTTTCCTTTCACAATTGACATTCATTTTCTTCAATAAGAAGGCATCACAGACATTAGACATAGAAGATAATTGACTTGTGATGGTGGCCATGTTCTTAAATTTCATGCCTATAATTTCCCCCTTCTTAGTTTTGGCTTAAGGCCTTGCATTTTGATAAAGTTGGTCAATGGGATAAGATCTAGGGAATCAACACAAATGGAAGGTCCATTTAATTCATTATGGGGAGGGTTATGACTAGGGCTATGGCTTCAAGATAAGGTTAGGATTATGGGTGTGTGGTTAATGAAGATTTGTCACCTCTTTAAAACATTTTGGCTTGCATGTCCATTAATGGATTTTAGTCATTCCAATATCACATCACATTACAATGTGGCTTGTTTGGAATGGTTTTCATTGGAATTACATAATTTTAATTCCTTCAATGTTTCTTATAGACAAATTTTCAATGTTTCTTCAACAAATTGGGAATTTAAGTAAGCTTTTAAGTAATATTAATAGACATTTTTTTTACCACATTGGGGATCGATTGAGTCTCGTGTTTTTTGATGTTATTATACATGCAAAGTGATGGTTATACGATGCTACAATTTTACTAACATCGCAAACTTATCAAGTTTCATAAGTTGTATAAATTTCATGCAAAATCCAATTTTTATAAGTTCGTACAAAAATCACATGAATTTTGTGTTATGATTAATATGAACAATATTTGTACATATTGAATATCTTAAATATTGAAACAAATGAAACATAATTTTGAATGACATACGTCAATGTTCATGTATAATAAATAAAAATCGCATAATTTTATTCAAAATTACATCATGATAATTACACAAATTTAATTTAAATGTAAACATACATACTTCACATCAAAACACCACAAGTAGACGTATCATTATTTATTTATTTATTTATTATTTAAAAAATATGTGCCATTTTTACACCTTGAAGCCCACAAATTTTGCATGGACATATTGTTTTATTATTCTTTCACATATTATATTGAAAATTCATGATATTGAAAGTTTCTACAATCTACCAAAACATTTTTTTTCAACAAAGTTGTTTAGCCTTGTGTAATGTCATTGATTGAAACATTTGAATTTTAGCCATGAATTCATTGACATTTTAAAAGCTCCCCATTCCTAGTAACAAACCCACACACCTAGCATTCACATTTAGATGACCTTATAAAACCTAGGGATGGTGATTAATAACTAATTGTTGGTTCCATTCCAGAGTAATTTATTTGAAACAACTTACTAAAATTTATACAATTAGGTCTTGATATGCAATATTTACAAGAAAGTTAATAAGACCATAAACAAAACCAGTTGAAACATGGTGGTTCTATTCATGACAAACCTACTTTCACATGAAACAATAACAAAAACCCAAAATGGTAGATGACAACCCTACCCATTTAAACGAATAACATGAAAAAAGTTTAAATAAACTTACCATTTGATTCAAATATGTCTTCAAATCTACTCAAAAGTAATTTACATGAAGCAATTAAGGTTTGGGTATGTAGTGTTATCAAGAAAGTAAAAAAAAACTAAAAACAAAACCAATTGAAACATGGGATCTAGGCTTTCATGACCAATATGCTTTCACATGAGGTAATCACAAAAAACCAAACCAATAAGATGGTTAGCTACACTTACAAATCGATTTAGATATTTTTTCAATTACATTCAGTAATAATTTAGAAGAGGTAATCAAGGTTTGGATATGTGATGTTACTAAAAAGGTCAAAAAGACCATAAACATAACTAAGTGAAACAAGGTATCCATGGTTTCATGACCAATTTTCTTTCACATGAAGCAATCATTAAAACCAAAACCAACATGATGGTAACCCTACCCACCTAAACCAACAACATGAAAAAGGTTAATTACATCTACAAATTGAATCCAATCAATTAGTGGTTCCATTCAAAAGTATGTATAAAGCAATTAAGGTTTGGGTTTGTGACATTACCAAAAAGGTCAAAAAGATCAAAAACAAAACCAATTGAAACATGGTTGTTCCATTCATGACTAAACAATATAAAATATCAACAAGAACATATGCAAATTAAATTTTCGAGTTTATTGCAAAAATCATAAGAAAATCACCAAATGTCATATTAAAGTCATGTAGATGTACAAATTTTTATTATACTACCAAAAAAAAAAAATTAAAAACATCCTTGTCTAACTTTTTCTTTCATACAAATGTTCCAAAAATAATAATTCAAATTATAGGTGGGTTTTAAGATAACACCATGGAAGTTCATAACTTTGAATTGTTTCATGGTAAGATGCATTATCAATTTTCACAATCCGGAGCACATTCCAAGCCGTGGTCTTGTTCATAACATTATAAAAAAACTTGATGATGTGATCATGTAGTTGTATTTTTATTGATTTTCCAATCACATGATGATTTAGATTATATTAATGAAATCACAATCTCTTATAAGCTTAACAAAATCGACTAAGTTTATAGCTTCACAAAATTTGCAAAAAAGTTGCATTAATTTAATTCCAATGACAAGAAATTTCAAAGAATTGATATAGAGGTGATTTTTTGGAATCTTTCCTTGGAGGATTTCAAAAACGTATGGTCATCCTTGAATATATTAAAAACAATTAAAAAAACAACTACTTCATTTCCAAGTCTAATTATTTCATTTTTAAAATAATAATTATCTTCTTTCTTATAAAATATACTTTCGTCCTTATAATTACCTCATTTCTTTTTTCAAATAATTAACTCTATGCTTATAACTAAATTTTTTTTCCCATCTCACCAACATGGATATTATTTTTAAAAATTAACATATTTTTTTCATGTCCATGTTATTTATAGTAATTCAAATCAAATTTGACATTTAACAAAAAGAATTAATATTTTATATTCTTAAAATATTAAAACATGAAATCTTCAAAAAAATTCAATTATTCAAGAGATGTGTTGAAGGTGCCATTGTACCATGGTAGCCTTTATGTGTGTCCTTTTCTCCAAATAGTCCCTAAATTAAGGGACTCCTTTGCAGAAGAGAAGGGGACAAGGGACTTGGAGGAAGCCTGAAATTCCCATTCCAGGTGCTTCAGATTCCCTTTGTAGGGCTGTTGTAGAGGGATGGATGAAGTCTTTCAAACTCCCCATAGGGCTGCTGCAGACAATGCATGGTTCCTTTGGATTACCTGAGGGGCTGCTGCAGTGGACAAGAGGGGTCCTTCGGATTCCCTTGTAGGCCTGTTTTAGAGGACGGTTGGGTCCTTCGGGTACCCTTGTAGGGCTCCTGTAGAGGACGGTTGGGTCCTTCGGATTCCCTTGTAGGACTGCTGCGGAGAACGAAGACTCGGGAAGAGGAAGAAAGACGGAGGAGGACAGAGAGAGAGAGAGAGTGCGTGTGCGCTCTTGACTTTCTGGAGGATGTGGGGACCCACAAGCAGCAGCAGCAACAACAACACGCAAATCATCCTGTGAGACCACAACTCTGAACCCATTCTTCTTGTTCTTCAAAAGCTCGGTCACCTCTGGAGTGAGGTAGGGAGAAGATCCAAGGCTGTGGGTTGTGAGGAGCTTTAGTTGATTGCAAGCAAGCAATCATAAGATCCCATGACTAGCTATACATATTGTTGTTGTTGCTGAAACTTGAGGGAGATTCATCCAAGGATTGTGGTTGCAAGCTTCATCATAAGATCCAAGAGTTAGGTATATATACTGGTATTTGTTGAGGGAGATTCAGGGTTGTGGGTTTGTGAGCTCTTGTTGAGTGAAAAGCTTTTGTAATAAGAATCCAAGGACTTATATTGTTGTTGTTGGGTTTTGTTGTTTGTTTGTTCTCTAGGGTTACTACTACACCCATAGCTCCATTGCAAAGTTTTGTAGTGACCCAGTTTTTAGATACATAGTAAGGAGACTATGAAACCTTGTCTTTTGAGCTAGGTGGATCCAGGGTTTTGGAGGGAGGATGATGATGGGGTGGTTGTGGGAGCCTCCATTGTTGTGACTCACATGCTGCATTCCAGTTCCACAAGCTGTTTCGTAAGGTAACAAGTCTACTTTCTTCATCTCTTTTTGAATCTGTGAGCTGACTTGATTTAGAGAAAAAACACCCAGGTGTTAGCAGATCCCTCTTCCTTGGAGATTTCCTGTTTTCTGTGGTTTTCTGGTGATTTGAAAGTTTTCTGGTTGCAGTGATTGTCACATATCAAATGATTGATGTTGATCGATTTAGAAGGCTACTTGTTGAGCATGAGCAACAGCCTACCTTATGGCATTGAAGAAGATCCAGATGTTTTGTTTGGAGGAGAACAGCCTCTTTGAGAGGAGATCTGAATTAGGGTTTTGAGATTTTGGCTACGAGATTGATTTGAAGGAGGAGACATGGATCGACTGGTGTAGGAAAAGAGTGAGAGAAGCAACACATTCTAGGATTCACAGCAGCACATGGGTGTTCCAGATCATGTAGTTCCAGATTTTGTGGCCTTGAGTCTGATGCAAGTCTTTGTTGATCATCAAAGGAACAACAGTTTGAGAATTCACTCTGTGTGGGATGTTCAACAGGGAGTGTATGTAGAGCAGGCAATGGGCCTGTGCTGGACTTGGAGCGACTCATTGTTGAAAGTGCTATGGGTGCAAGAGGTAGTAGTGGCAACAATGCTGCCTCAGTGTCAGCATCATCATCATCAGTGGGACCGGAAATGTCAGAGTCTCTGCAGCCCACATCCCAGCTGACCAGCTCACTTGCATTACCCCCAACAACAACTGGACGATACAGAGGTGAAATCAGTCTGCGGGGCTCAGTCTCAGTCCCAGCATTTGCTACATACTGGAAGGTTCCAGCTGCAGCAATCCCAGCTGCGTTACCTGAAGATTCAACGTTTCCAGAATCCAGGGAAGCATCTGCTAATCCCAGAGCTCCTAAACCTAGCAGGAGTGATGTAGGAGTGCTGAATGGAAGCCTTCCATTGAGCCCTTGGTATGGGTCAAAGCGGCTTATTACTGTTGGGCTGCTCTTGCTGGCTGCTGCCTTACTGTATCTGGGATTTCTTTTAGGCACACTGTATTTTCAGAAAGAGGTGCTGCAATTTGCCATTGTGATGGATGCCGGGAGTACAGGCACACGAGTGTATGTCTATGGGTGGGCACACCCTGCAAAGGAACCACTTCCCGTGATGGTGAAGCCAACCTACAACCAAAACTCTCTTGCACCTTCACCTGGAGTTCCTGGACAGGGGCGATTGTACAAGCGAATGGAGACAACACCAGGCCTGGACAAATTTATGAACAATTCAGCTAAAATCAAGGAGTCTCTTGATCCTCTGCTGGAGTGGGCAGAACGGCAGATACCTAAGCATGCACATGGTAGCACACAAGTTTTCCTTCTGGCAACTGCTGGACTCCGCAGGCTACCAAAGGATCAATCAGAGTGGATCCTTAGTGAGGCTTGGTCTGTGGTCAAGGCCTTCCCATTTGTCTGCAAGAGGTCTTCTGTGAAGGTTATACTAGGGGTGGAAGAAGCCTTCTATGGCTGGATTGCCTTGAATTACAATTTTGGTAGATTAGGACATGTCCCGAAGCTCCCCAACTATGGGGCTCTAGACCTAGGAGGCTCATCTTTACAGGTCACATTTGAACCACAAGAAGTACCTCATGGAGAATATGGTTTCAATCTGAGTGTTGGAGTGATGCATCACCACCTTTATGCTGTGTCACATCCTGGATTTGGTCTAAATGACGCATTTGAAAAGTCGGTTGCTCAGTTGCTGCGCAAAGAGCTCGCCTCCAGGGACAGGAAGCCACCCAAGAATAACCGTGTGGAATTGAAGCATCCTTGTCTGCAAAAAGGCTACAAGCATCCTTACATGTGCTCGACACATTGCATGCTGCCACCTGTGGCTGCAGGTGGATCCAGGCGCACAGGTCCTGGTACTACGGATGCAGCCAGTGGTGGACAGGTGGATCTGATAGGAGCACCAAACTGGGAAGCTTGCCAAGCACTTGCTAAGGATGTCATCGACTCCTCTCAAACTAGTGGGTGCAAAGTTCAGCCTTGTGCACTTGGCAAGCATCAACCAAAACCAGAGGGTCGGTTCTATGGGCTTGCAGGTTTCTTCATTGTCTACAAGTTTTTTGGACTCCCTGCAGATGCCCCACTTGACAATTTGCTGCAGAAAGGGCAGGAGTTTTGTAAGCTCCCATGGAAGAAGGCGGAATCAAGTGTGGAGCCACAACCCAGTATTGAGCACTACTGCTTCCGTGCTCCCTATGTGGTGTCACTACTCCGACAAGGCCTACATCTTCATGATGACCAAATTACAATTGGGTCTGGCGATTTTGCCTGGACTTTGGGTGCTGCACTTTGGGAAGCAGGCGCCTTGAATCCAACTGCAAAGGGCTATGCCAAGGATGGACTGACTTGGCTTGGCAAGCCTCCAATGGCTCTCACCATCATGATACTTGTGTTGCTGTCATTCATTCTAGTGGGAGTAATATGCTACCAACGTGGGGTGCTGCGGCCAGGGCATCGTGCATATTTACCACTTGTCAACCCCTCTAATAGTGGATCCAGTGCATCCCCTTGGATACCATCATCACTGCGTGCACAAAGCCGCCTTGGGAGCATCACAGGGGGTGCCCTTGGTCGCCTTGGTAAGCTCTTTCTCCAACAATCAAATCTTTGGTGACTTTCATTAGAGGATTCTCTGTCATGATGGCCATGGGTACTACTACTACTACATCCTTCACAACTTTGTTTCATTGCCTGTCTCAATAAGCAGTTCTTGATTTGGATGTGTGAAAAGGTAGGGCAGCTGCAAGGGAGGGGACAGTGAAGACACCTCAGAGCCCGCAGCCAATGTACAACCCAATATTTGGTCCTGCATACCTTAATGGACCAGTTCCTGGTGATGGACTACAAATGGTTGATTCTGCACAGTTCAAGGCACCTGATCGGAGAGTTCAACAGACCCTCATGGGACTGCAAAGTAGACGATCACAGTCAAGGGAAGAACTGACTGTCCAACAAGATTTAGAACCTCAACTTTTAAGAGGGTGATTTGAAGTTGCAGGGGTTTTCTCTTGCTCAGCTTCATTGTGCTAAGGTCAGCCTTGTATATCATCATTCTTCACTCTCTCTCTGCTGTTGTATTCCATGACAAGCAGGCTGAGATACTAACTTGAATGGGTTCCATCAGCTATAACAGATTGCAGACCCATTTCTGTAAACACATTGCAAAGACCAATCTTACTACAAGGGAGCATCCCACTCACTGTTCATGGAATATCCTACCTTCCTATGATTCTGCTTTTCATTGCATGACACATCTGTGCATGACAGATAATAGCATGACATAAGGTCCATGTTATATAACAACAGAGCTAGTTAGCCCTTTCTTCCTCTGAAGTTTCTGCTTTTTGACACTGCAAAAGCCCTTTTGAATTGTTGTTATCTTGCAGAGAGTATTGACAAGCTCCACACAACAGGAAGCAATCCTTGCAACAATGACACATGCAGAGGATTAAGAATTTGTGCAAATCATCCTCTGCAAGCCCTGACAACTTCACAAAACAGGTGCAAAGCTTAAATTTTACACTTGTTTCAAAGTCACTTGTGCACCTCATTGAGACAATTGCTTAAGTTCTCAACACCTCAAGGACCACATATGTGGGACAACACAAGTAAAATGAAATGGGCTTTATGGTGGCCTCATTCATTCTCAGGTTCTTTTTCCATTAGGTTTCAATCTTGGCGTACAAGGACAACAATTCTTGAAGTACCTGAAAAAGCAGGCATCTTGTCTGGGAGCCTAAACCCTAAACCCTAAACCGTAACTTGCTGGAATTGGCTGCTAAGGATAATGCCCCAAATTTTATTCTCAATTTCACACATAGCCTCTTGCACATTCAGAGCTCTTTTATAATCGAGCTTTTTAGGGTTTTGCTTCCTTTGAACAAATTTGGAATTTTTTTCACTCTTGAGCTATTTGAGCGCCACCATTGATTTTTTAAATAAGGTTTGTCAAAATCTCAAACATTCAGAACAATTCTCTGTACACAATTAGGGATAGTTCATCACACAACCAATGTTGAATATTGAAGGCCAATTGATTTATCTTTGTTATCTCTACTAAAGAGCTTTAACTTTTCTTGCCCTTTGTAATTAGTTGTGTTATTTCATTCAACAAGCGCACCAAAATAAAAAAGAGAAAAGGCTTT
>Ga0209208_10004353_pt1 | contig 20089 bp, 9 predicted proteins | sample S1TSphfallax_3_FD_187694 | JGI IMG/M metagenome (GOLD analysis project Ga0209208, IMG submission 187694) | Host-associated microbial communities from peat moss isolated from Minnesota, USA - S1T2_Fd - Sphagnum fallax MG (SPAdes) (version 2) | ecosystem: Host-associated > Plants > Peat moss >...
AGCAAACTGTAGTGGGATCACCACGTGATGACCACCATCCAAAAAATAATAAAAGTTTAAAACTGAAAGAAAATTTGCTAAACCCTAATAAATGCATCAAAATTGAAAGAAGCCTACAATAATAATAAATGAATAAAATTGAAAGAAGCTTACAATAAACTAACTAATTTTTTAAAATTATTTTGAAAGCAACCCACTTAAAGCACCTAAAATTTATAAATATAAATAAATAAATAAACCCTTCATTGTGGCTTTTTAAAACCTAGATAAATTCATTGGCTTTTCCTTCATGTCATGACTCACAAGTCACAAGTTTTTGAGGTTACATACCACTCCTATCACCATGAGATGATAATTAAAAAATAGGATAAGAAATATGGAAGTGGGTCATCTACATACATTGAAAAATTACACTTTCATTCCATTTTTGGCCTAAGTTTTGCACGACCAAGGGGTTTATCAAGGACCCAAATTTCTATTCACAAATTGTTGTTGGGCAATAGGACATTCCCAGCCAGCAATGGCATGTGATGATTTGCTCATTGGTGAAATGGAATTTGTGTGTTTGGGATGTATGCTATGTATATCAAAACTAGTGTCACACGGTCCTTTCATAATGACTTTTCTTTCTTTCATCCTTCATTTTCCTAAAGTCCTAAGACACCTAAACTATTAGTTGTACCAGTCTTATCTTGAGTTAATGTCGAGTAAAATACTCGAAGAAATTTCTTAATGTGTTTGGAGGGCACCTTTTATCCATGAATATCCCTCCCAAGAGAGAAGAGAAGGGATCTTAACTTTTACTATTTGCGGTTTAGGGTTATCCCTAAACCTACATGGAGGTGTGAGGTCCCTCCCACTCTTCATGCATTGTGCTATCCACATTTGTAAGCTCAGGATAAGCTTCACTTGGTGCTTCATGATGGGTAATGAGGAGTCACAAAGACATTCCCGAAACCACCCTCATCCCCCATAACATTATATGTGCCTATAATTGTTAATGCAGTCGGTACAAGAGTATTTGTTGGCCCTTTTGTGGTCTTTTTTTTTCATCTTGTCACATTCCACACCCATAATGTACCATGTTACAAGTACCAAGGGGCAAATAACATGCCAAAGTAAGATGTACCAAGGGTCTCATAACATGTCAGATAACATGTTACGTACCCTTTAGCACCCTAACATGCTCAAAACATGTATAACATGGACTCAAAATGTGTCTGGAAATGCCAAGGTCAAACTTCCAAAGAACGAGGTGTGTAGCCTTTTCCATGGGAAGATGCCTTCCAATCCAGTGTTGGGTGGTTTTTTTTTTTTTGTTTTTTTAAAGAGATTCTTTGGTCCCAATTTTGACATTTTAAATTTATTTGGAAGCTGTCTTGGGTGTGGGTTTGAGCTTGGTTCTTCCAATTTTTAAATCTTTGAGTTTTTGTTCTGACACATTATTTTCTCAAACTCAAGAACCTCGAAAAAAAACCTGGTTCAAAAATTGGGGCCAATTCCATGTACCCACACTCTCCCCAATGTTAAACTTTGTATAGATATAAAGTATTACAATTAATTAAATTGAGGGTATGTAGTTCAAGAACTAATTTAAACTTAAATTTAATTATAAAGTTCACCCTTCTTGTTAACTTTTGTAAAAAGCAACTTATTTACTTAAAGAACCTAACCCTATTTATAAATTTTTTTTTTTCACAATTTCATATTTAAAAAAAGACTAGTTCCAAGGTTTTTGTGCTAGAAAACAGAATTGAGTCTGAGAAATTTACCATTGTATTTGGATGACACCTTATATCTATGAATATCTCTCTTAAATGTTTTTAATAAAAAAAACCAACATATTATGACTACCCTTTAAGAGTGGGATGGATCTTATCCCTTTTTTATCCCTCTCAATCTTAAAGTGTAGGCCTAACAATTAGGTTTCATATGCATTATGAATTGCATACTCAAGTAGGACCTTAGCCTAGGCACCTTGTTTTGGGGGTGCTCCTCGCGGGAGGCTTTACCTTGCAAAATGCACATAAGTAGTTACACATGTTACGTGCGGGGTTAGGGTGAGGTTTACAAGGTTATTATGAAGATGGAAATTCAGTTGTCGGTCATCCATAGTTGAGTGGCATCCAATGGTCATCCATAGTTAAGCAGCTTCCAATGGATGATGGTGAACTGAAAGGTTGCGGGTCACATAATCCAATGATTTCCTTTGAACCATTTTGCAGTTCAATGACCCACCACATACTTGGCGTTTTGAAGTATACCATGGTAACGAGAGTTTAAGTCATGTGATACAATTGATTGGTTTGTGGGTTACATAATAATGCCCTTCCAGGGTCGTCTCATGGTAATGTACTTGAGAAACACTGGTGAGAACATAGGAACTCAAGAAGAAACATAAGGAATTCCATTTGGAATGTATTTAATTGGGATTCATTGGAACGTATGAGGGAATATGTGAACAAGATCATTACTATCTCATGGGAATACACTTGGGAAACACCATTAAAAACATAGGAACTCAATAAGGAACGTAAGGAATTCCATTTGAAATGTACTTGGGGATGTTACCGAACAAGAGTCTAACCATTAAAAACAAACTGATGGAAAAATAAGGTTACTTTTGGATTATTTTTCACTTCCTCTTTTCACCATGGATAAACCCAATGTACATCATGGCTCATGGTTTCACCAATTCATGGCCATGGTCGTCCATTGTAATGCCACTCCCAATGAACATAACAGATGGTTCCCATGTCTTATTGTGGTACTCTTTTTTTAGGGTTTTCCCTAGGTGGGACATGTGGTCATCTTTGGGTTCCACTTGTGGTTATGTGAGACCCAGTTGTGATGTGGATCAAATGATAGGGGATCATCGGTTACAATTTGGAACTGGGCTTTATAGAACTTGTTACAAGTTACAACCTAAGGGAACCACATTTTCACCCTATTGGGCTTGATAGGTACCTAGGAACCAAGTATGTTCCTTTTTGTTTCAGCCTAGGTTATGAGCAATTCAGTTTCATATAACAAAGTGGTAATCCTTGGTTTCATACATAAGTGTTTCTAGCATGTGCTTGTTCCTTATTGAATATCACCTCAAAAAAAGATAAATAAATAATTGAAGATGACTTAAATTACAACTCCACATATTAGCCTTTTACAAGCACATAGCATATATGGCAATAAATTGTCATAAATTTCATTTATTTATGACAATTTATTGCACCTAGCTTGGTTTGTGTATAACTTGATAATAAAAAAACATTTCGTTTGTTTGAGTATATTCGAGCTATCCAATCTATTGCCACCTTATGTGGAGCAATAAGTACCAAACCAGGGCCTTAGATTTGGGGGACCCATTGATCTTGGAAATGGCATGATATATATCTCAGTCTGTCTGTCTGGATGTGTCTTTTGAAGTTGAGTACAATGAAATTGTGTGCATACTTTTGGCCTTTGTCAGGCTGCTCAGAGTTTTGATAAAATGCTGGATGTTCCTCCATTCCTTTGATAAAATGCTGGATGTTCATCCATTCCTTTGATAAAATGCTGGATGTTCATCCATTCCTTTGATAAAATGCTGGATGTTCATTCATTCCTTTGATAAAATGCTGGATGTTCATTCATTCCTTTGATAAAATGGTGGGTATTCATTCATCCCTTTGATGAAATGGTGGATGCTCATTCATTCCTTTGGTGAAATGGTGGGGGGTTTATTCATTCCTTTCATCATCACTATATTGGGCCTATTTCCAAATTATGTAAAGCCCTAGGATGGTACCACATATCATTATATGATATATCCATGAATCATTTGCCTGATCTAAGTACTCATGTCCATGGGATGATGGGTATTGGAATCTTCGCCTACACCCTCGGTGGGTACCATCCGGGTACACAAGTGTACAACTAGCTGGGTAAAATTCTCAACAAACTGGCCTTGCCTCATGCCTTGAAGAAATAGTACACACAAACCCCGCCCCCCCCTCATACCCGCATTCTATAGATTTAAAAAACCCTTAACTATACCTAACCTGCTGAAGAAATGTTGGGAGGGGCATGGTATTTGTTGTGGTTAATTTTGGGTAGAGCTAGTGGTGGTGGCCTACATTAGGGTTAGGATTTTGGGGTTGGGTGTCTCCTTCTTGTCTACTTCAACAATAAGTGCTTTTGCAAGTTGGCGATTGTGGATGTTACTTTTGCCTTCCTTTGAATTCAATTGTAGCATCAAGTGGAGGTTTGTGTCATGGCACCTTACCCCATAATCATCAATGTGAGTTACTAACAACAAAAACTATGGAGCTCAAATTTGTCTTTGAAGTAGAAACAATACATGTGATTTCTAACTCTTGCATTTTCATGTTAGATGTTTGTAATGCTTTGTGATTTATTTGTCCAAACTTTTGTGAATCATTGCAGTGGTGGAGGGTTTTGAAGCTCTTGGGTTTAGGATTTTGTTGCTTCTCATTAAATGATTGATTTTTCATTAAAAAAAATTGTGAATCATTGGGGTGTTAAAAAGTTGCAAAGCTCTTTGATAGAGGGTTATGTTGTTTTGTCACCTTTCACCAATGACTTGAACTTTGATTACTTTGTTATTTAAATTTTTTTATTGTATGACCTTTACTATGATACAATTTCATGAAGAAGCAAAGGTTTGTGAAAGTTCCATTGTAAAACAATTAAATGCAACAAGGGTTTGGAATGATTTTTGGTGATGTTTTCTATTTTTTGTCACCTCTCATCAACTGCTCTTTGTTTTTTCAGCTTGTTGTTTCAACTTTGAAGCAATTTTGTGAAATATCATTGATGTGAGAAGTAAGAAAAAATTGGCATGACAAGCTTTATTGTTTCTTACTAAGCATTTGACTTTTTTCTTTTTTCTTTTTGAATTCACCTTTAACCAAAATTTGATTTACATGTTGTTTCTCCACACCTTTATTTGTGCATTCATCTTATTTTTAATGATGCTTCTAAGCTTTTTAACTTTTTGATGGGTTCTTAAAATTCCATCGTGAATATTCATGATTGAAGCCCTAATAAAAAAATCTCCAAACTTTGAAAGATATGATAACAAATTAATGTATTGAAACTTGCATCCATTGCATGAAGGTGAAGAATTGCATCCTCTTGAGGTTACTTTTGCTAATGAATCATAAATATGGGAATTGCACATGGGGAATTTGTGAAAACCAATTGCATTTGTTGCTTGAAATCTTTGGGTGAAAGAATGATTGGGTGGTACCACTAGGAACATTGCACTTCATTTTTTTGAACCCATTGAACTTTGGAAAAATATAGCAAACACTTACAAGAAAGGTTCCATATTTTTAATTCAATACATTAACCAAATTGTATAAATTTTGAAACCTTAATGGTATAAAAAATATTTTGAATTTTGATGTTCCTATTCATTAAATAATGTCATAATGTTGATTTTCCTTGAACTTTTTGGTCAAGAACATTTTTGAACCATGTTTGGTTTATATATATATATAATTTTCAAAGTTCAAAAGTGTGATTCTTAAAGGGGCCATGACAATTAGAAATACAAATTTGTAACAATATCCACCTTCTTTATTTCAATGAATAGTTGTGGTCATATGTTTTGGCATGTAATGGATAACCATGAAAAATAATAATATTCTATAGTTATGAAAAAACTTAAAAGAAATGGCACATGAATATCATTTGGTCAATTTTCATTCCTTAGAAATTCCTTGAAGTGGTTTGTAGTGGGTTGATCCAACCATGTTTTCACCCTTTTGATTTGACATTTGAATGTAAGGTAGAATCCCATTGATAAAGGAATTAGATGTTAAATTTGTGGATGAAATGGAATTATCAATCTTTATAAAAAAAATAGATGTCCATGATACATTGTATAGGGTTGTACAATATTTATGACTTGTGTTGTGCTTTCTTTGGAATATGCAAATGTTTAAAATTTGCAACTTTCTATTGCATGACAATCAACCACATGTCCTTTAAATACATAAGTGAAGATTGAGTGAATAGTTGATAGCTAAAAATGATGAAGTGAATTTCGTTAGGAATTTTGCAGAGAAACTTCTTCCATGTTTCCAAATAATGAGGTGGCTTCATTTTCTTTTAATTTGAAGAACTTGGTATGTTGTTATAATGGGGACAAACAATGTCATTTTTTTGTTTTTTATTTTCTATCTTTTAATGAAACTTGTTTATATAGTCCATTTATCAAATGGCATTTGTATGTGTGTTTTCTACCTTTTGATTTTATGTAATGCATCTTATAGCAGCATTTGTGTTTTTTGTTTTCTTACAAGACATATGTTTGGTATTGTTTTATGTCTTCTAATGGGGTTCATGTGTGTAGTGCATATATTTAATGTTTTTTCCCATGTAATGCATCCACATGTCTTATGTATTTGAAATAAGTTAAACATTTGATTGTAATATTGGGATTTTGTGAATAAAGGGAGATGGAACAATGGAACATGTAACATAGAGGATCATGGAAAAGTTACTAGAATATAACCATACATAATAAAATAAATCATTTTCATTTAGGATTACTTAGTTTGAATCATGTTTAAAAGTTTAAAAAAAAACAATATACATGAGTTAAAGTTACACTTGTATTACAATATTAAGAAATCAATCAAAATGTAACACTAAAATATATATTGTTAATTATTTATTGAAAGGTGGTTTGTCCTCAAATACCATTAAACATGACTCATTATATGCCTTTAGTGTTTGTTACTTGGAAGGTGGACAAGATTGAAGAACCCAAGTTAATAGGAGAGGTTTTTAGTGTTGATTATTCATAGCATTGCAACCATGGATCAAACCTAAAACATATTATCTACTACCTACATCTAAGAATTGGTATCAACCAAATGGGCCATAACAATCACTGATTTTGGTTTTGTGGCAACTTTTTAATCCCCAAAAAATCATTAGATTAGTTCTTAAGACGATTCTTGAACTCCCAAAAAAATCTATTCCAAGGTAAAAACATAATCAAAGGGGCCACCCAAATGAATGGTCATTCCTTAAAAAAAAAATTTTGTATGTTTGATGTCGCAACCCCACTTTGGCCAAGTGTGGGGGTGAAGCCCAACACTTCCAAAGTTGGGGATTTGGAGTCCTCCGGGACTCCCAAATGTTTAGAGCTCTATAGCAAGGCCCAAAACACCTCGCATTGAGGTGTTCTTGGTGTCATTGGAAAGGTCTTGAAGCGTAGATATCGAAAATGGCCTCGCATTGGTCATTTGGATATCTGTAGCCCAAGTTCTGGGCAAAAGAAGGGCCGAGAGTCAAATTGCCAGTTTGACTCCCGACTACTAAAAGTCGGGAATAGACCTCTTCCCGACCTCCGAATTGAGATTGTGATATGTTGTTGGAAAGATCTCGACGAGGGATACAAGTTTGGTTTAGACCTCGTCGTGATCAGACCTAGCAGTCGGGAGTTACAAGCTCCCAAAGTCCTGGGATAGTTTCGGGACAATTTCGGGAACTTGGGAGTCCCGGGAAAAAAAGCCATTTGGATGTAGCCTCCGCGGAGCATTGCAAAGAATACTATATGGGGGAAGGTGGTGGCTTCCCCCGAGTCCAGGCCGTGGTGTGTCTTGTGGTCCAAAGTGCCCGTGGCTTGTCCCAACACCCAAAGGTGTCCCGGAATGTGTACTAACCACGTGGGTGGTTTGTTTTGGTGCAGATTCAAGCTTGATCTATTAAACCTTCTTCCTAGTCTAATCCCTGGGCTCCCAACTCGACCCTTTACCCCTTTCTAGAGTTGGAAGTCGGGAGCGCCCTTCCGAGTCCCTCTTTCCGCAACTACACTTAGGTGAACCCTCAAGTGGGTTCACCCCGGGACTTGGGAGTGCGTCATTTGAAATATCACAAGTGAACCATGATAATTTACATTGTCATAATTTTTTTGGAAATATTTTTCATTAATTACAAAGATTATATGCTCAAAATTTGACACAAACAAAAAAAAAATTCACATGTTCAAAACACTCAAACCTCAAAAGTGGATAGTCCTTGTTTTTTTTCAAATGTCTTTCTTTCTACCAAATGTGCACCATTCCTTTTGAAAATTGGAAAGGATTTTAACATTGATATTAGAAGGTAAAAAGGATTTGAACTAATGAAAAAATAAATTTAGCTGCTTTGAGCACATTTGCTTCAAAAATGTTTTTGACCTTGAAAATTATTGATTTTGAAAATGTATTTTTAATAAAGGTTGTTTATGCTTATGTGATAGAGTGCATAAATGCATAATATACATAATATAAAATCAAATTTTAATCAAATTTTATTTATATAAAAAATGCAGTGTTAAATGGGGTACCCAAAATACAAAATTTAAAGTTACAATCCAACACAAAAATGAGACATGTCATGTGCAGTCCTTGGAAACAAGGTTGTCATGGCGTCCATGCGTTCGTCATGACGCAACCAACGCATTTGATCGTAGACACACCCATGTGTCACGTTAATATAAGGTTAGTTTAAGTTAACTTAAAGTTAACCTAGGTTAAAAGCACTTTTGAGCCACTCGAAGCAAGTTTATAGGCGACCAAAATTGGGCTTGTTTTGGTCGTTGTAAAGCCACATAATTGGCAATGGAAAATTTATGATTGCCAAGCTTCGACAACCAAAATTTTTTGATCACCAAACCTATGGCAATTGAATGTTTTGCGTCACCAATTGTATTATAACCAAAAAGTTTTGGTCACCACACAATTGGCAACAAAATGCTTTCAATTGCCACAAATTGGTGATCGAAAATATTCTGTCACAAATCATGTGGTAATTGAATTAGTTTTTGGTCACCACATGTCTACAAATTTGGGTCAACCAATTGATAGTGGATCGATCTCCACCATTGATTTGGCAACAAATTTTGATTTGGTGACAAAATATGGTCTACCTAGTGATAAAATGTAGATCTTGCATGTCAATTCTCATTTTTTCCTTTGAGGTGTGTGGGCCTTGTGTTGTTTAACACCAACCATTGTCATATATCTTGGGAGGGAGGGGGGGAAACTTTTATGGGTGTTCGAATTTAGATTGTCATATTGCATTTGCAATTGGTGCTAAATTTCAATTGTAGCCCTAAAGGTGGAATCTAATCTTATTATTGAATACATTAATTTTATTAATCAAACCTATTGTTCTTGTGTATGGTGTTTTATTGATGAAGGGAAGGTGGAACGTGTGGAGTCCATGGTATTTGATGTTAGAGGACAAGCCATGGAAGGTGGAACGAAAGTTTTGTGGCAATGTTATTTCGTACCATGAGGATAAAATGTTCTTCCATTTGGGCTATCAATGTGATGGCAATGGGTGAATTAGAGTTGCAATGTGTTCAAAGGCACATCCACAAATTATTTGCCTGATGTGGTAGACTTGTCCTTCCACTATTAAACGACATGGAAATATCGGCCCATAACCTTAGCTCACTTAAGAGTAGATTTATAAAAATGGATTAAACCTTCATTGTTTGGGCTTTGAATTTAGGGCACTAGAGAGAAAAATTGAAAAGAAAGATAGGATTGATTTCATTGTTTCTGCTCCTCATTTAGTTCAACAAAAAACATATTTCAATAGAAGGATTATCCATAGCTTCATTGGAAATTGTCAACAGTTTGTAGCCCATAAATAACATAATCAAGCAAGGAATGTAGTATGGAACTTCAATGTTTGGCCTTGAATTCAACCCACTTCAAGAACTAAACCCTAAATAGAAGGAATGGAGAATGGAGCTTCAACATCTTTGCCCTAAACTAACATTGCCTTTAACATTTAAACCTTAAACATAAGAAATTAAGAGAGTTTCACTAATTTTGTTTTGAATTCAACCCACTTAAAGGCCTAAACCCTAGATAAGAAAATTGAAACTTCACTAAAGATAACTTAGCAACTTGCAAACCACTTCAAAGCATAATTAAACAAAGGAATTAAGCTTACTGTTGGAGCAATGGATAATCAAAACTACAAATCGTATGTGAACATGAACCAAAAATTGATTAGAGAAGTAGATGTACATGCACCATAAGTTGGATTGACTTTTGAGAATGCATTCAAGGCAACAAATCTAAGTGCAAATTGAAAAAAAGTAAATGAACACACAACACACACCATAATTCGATTTAATTGTTGAAAAGTTGAGAATGCATTGAAGGTGAGTAGATCCCCATGTAGCTCCTACACTCCAACCTCCAACCTTCAACCTCATCCTTTTGGAATGAATACTCACAATGGATGACGGTAGGTTGAATGGGAGATACTCACAAAAAAATGAAATTGGCAGTAGATTGATGAGAGAGAGCATCGAAGGGATCAATTTGTTGTCTTGGTTGAAAGAAGGCCATTGTTGAAAGTGATGGAGATAGGTGCTACACAAAGATTTGAGGGTGCTTAAAATTTTTAGGGTTTTTCTTTTTACTTTTCAGTGCCCTAAATGGACAACAAAGGTCTGGATGAAAAAAAGGATGAATGTCGAACAAATAACCAACCTAGGTATTTCTTACATGTCTCGGCCAACATATAGGTAGGGTATTACTTTTTGTGAAAGTAATACACTGTCAGCAGGGTATTTCTGGGTATTAGATTTCCTAATACCAGCTGGGTAGATTTAAATCTGGATATTAAAAATATTCAGATCCGGCAAGTAGGTTATTCCCTACCCAGAGCTGGATTTGGGTTGATAATGGGGTTCCAAACGAAATAACCGGAAACACTGGCATATACCCGCTTGAAACCCTAAATGCCGCACCAACATTAGTTTGGGCCTATAAATATGCACATGATACAGAACAGGTCTGAGTGATGTGAAAGACCAACTATGGAGAAAATTTCAACTAGAACTGCATGTTCAGAATCTAAAGTCCAAATCTAAGGTCATTAAATCTTAAGATCTAGCAATGGTCATATACCTATTACAGATGCTGAGTATCAACAAGTGTTGAGCGGTTATTTGAATTTCCAAAGAACCGCCCCCTTCCACTTCTCTCAAATTATTTCAAAACCAGACAACAATTGGTTTGGGTTCTTTGAAAAAAGTTCAGAATCAAAAGAAACACCAGTCCCACCACAATAGAATTGACAGTTTTCATGAAAGAATCAACAATAAACCGATGGTTATTTGAACTGATTATTTTGACCTATTTCAAAAATTTGAGAACCATGGTCATATATCAGAACCGGGTCTTTGATTTTATTGAGAACTGTGGTTATGAATCCTAATAATCATCTTGATAACTGTCAGGCCGATGTACCCCTTTTTAATAACCGCCCAACACTGGTACTAACCATCCTTCTTTACATTTTCTATATACTTATTTATTTTACTTACCCGTTTACATGTGTCCTTACCAGTGTTGGCCAGTTATTGATTTTTTTCCCGTATTATTGCCAAGTAGGTTATTATTTTAAAAAATGGGGGCTAGTTCAGTTATTAATATTTTTGGATAATATCATCAATTATGCATAAAATAAGTTATCAAATAATTGGTGGATAACCATAGGTTATCATGTTGGTTATTGGTCAGTTACAGGGTTAGAAAAATTTATTCATTTTTTCTGTTTTATCTTTTTATCATAAAAATGTCTACAGTTTGAAGATTGGTAACCTACTTGGATGACAACCAAGTCATCCAGGTAGGTTAGTATATTTTGAAATTTTCAACACCATGCAATTAGGTTATTTATTCGATTATAAAAGACAACATGGAAACAGAGTACATGAATAATCATGGAGATCCAATGTGAATAATGTAACTTACAAACTTGTAGTCAGGTGGGTTAATTTTTTTTAAAAAAAATTTTAAGAAAAAAAGAAAAAAAAGGGGAAAAAAAAAACTTTCAAAAGATTTAAGTATTTTGACAAACTCTTGTTGAATGGGGATGGGAGCCACATACATTCAAAGGTGGGTAAGTACTAGGTAGATAGGTGAGGGGTCAATATATGCTAGTAATTTGGGTGCACTCTTCACAAAGATTTCAAGAGCTTTTTTTGAGCAACTTTTGCTACACCTAGTCATATTAGGATTCACATTATTATCCATGTTTTATATATAACCCTCCCTCAGCTTATATCACAGTTTAGCTACTTGCATGAATGATGGATTATGTGACTCAGCACCCACTAGTGGTGCACCATCAATTGGAAACCCATTATGACTCAGTTGTGGATGGACAACAACTTGATTAAACCTTTTGATTTTGGCACATTTTTCCAAATTCAAGATGAGTCCAATTCCATATACACACTCCCCAATGCAAGAGATTGAATAGGTAAAAATTTTTATAACAAATTAAAACATAGATATATATTACACATAAGGTTCAGAGTTCAACAACTAATTAACATTAATATTTTATTATAAAGTTAAACCTACTTGTCAACTTTTTAAAAAATTGAACTTGTTTACCTAAAGAACTCAACCTTGTTTTTAAAAAAAAGTTCTTTTACAATTTTGATTTTGAATGGAGCAAAAATTATTTACATGGTTTGATTTTTGTGCCAATTTCAACAATCTTTTTGGGTCACAAGAACCTAAACCCTTAAATTTAACATTGCAAACCAAAATACACTCACAAAAACTTATACTTACCCACTTTCATAGGTAGTGAACCGGGTAATGTGAGTGGTGAAGGAGGAGGGTTTACATGATAGGTTACCAAGGTGAAATCTTCATAACTCAGTTGAACCACAACCTCTTACTAGTCAATTCTTATTTAAGTTTTTTGAACTGCAACCAGAGGTTCCTTAAAAAAAAAAACTAAAAGAACCGCCTAACACTAACACTGGTTGATATACATTTAACCACCGTGGTTAGCTATGGGACACCAAGACAATGAAAACCTGTTTCCTGTCCACACAGTCCATCCATCCATCCTGCATGGTGTGCTGGTACAAGCTCTGAATGAACCAGCTAAGGTGGTGGATAGGAAACACTTTTCCATTGGGTTCCAGTTCCCAACTAACCACTGTGGTTAGCTCAGTGTCTGTTTTATATACTAGCTACCCTACTACTAATCCAATAGCCCTAACCTAGGTACTAACTCTCTACAACCAGTTACTTGCCTAGTAGCTACTTAGTATCTGTCCTACCTACCTGCCCACGTACAGGACCAGGGTACAGTACAGGTTACCAAGCTCTGGGGTGGAAGGAAGTAAGAGAAGGAGGTGTGTTGGAATTTGTGGCTAACTGGAGAGGCTTCTTTCTGCCTTACTAATTTTCTATCTGACATAGTTGACTTACTTTGTGTTGATCACCTTCACTGGTGCATGGACTTGATTGATGACTGTGGATATGGAGTCACCAAGATTTAAAAGAAGATTAGGGTTTAGGGAGAAGACATTTGGTAGCTTCCAGAGCAGACATTTTCTCAACAGAAAATCTCTACAATGAGAAAATCTGAGTACTTCTCTTCAGTGAATTCACCATATTACAAACAGAATTGGAGTCAGCAAGTACCAAGTGCAAAACCCACATCTCAAAACTATATTGTGAGATCTATGTAGAAGAAGACGAAGAAGAAATCCATAATACTAAAGGCTGGTATTGCCTCAAATCATACCAGCCTGGTAGAGTTTAGTGTCCTCGATACCTGTGTTTATAAAGGCTGGTATTGTCTCAGGTTATACCTGCCTGGTATGGTCCTTGATTCCAGTGTTGATAGCAGGTGCAATACATGTATTACTAGTTCAATGCTGGTTACTACTGCCTGATTGCAATTAGTTTCTGGTCTTCTGCTACTTCTGTTGTTGATGCTGTACAGGCTCTGGGATTACTTTGAGATAGCATGGAGTATGGACTCTGGAGTCCACCGGCAGACAACTTTGTGTTTGAATTTAATCAAGAGACACCATCAGCATGGAGTCAATTTCCCAGAGACACCCAGTTTGAACTTCAATCCTACAGCTGTAAAACATAAACTAAAAGGAAGCAATCACAAGTCACCCTTGACAGCAATTGATAGAAATCCTGCATTTAAGATAATAATCACATGATAGTCAGTTCGGAATGTCTCATCTAACTTGAGAAACTGCATTCTTTTGTAGCTCAAGCCCTTGAAGATGGAATTGAGCTGCTGAATATCTGCCAGTCCTTCCTCTGCAACCACAATACAGAAAGGTACTCTAATGCTACTCCCAGCTAGAGCAACACATCAGAAGTTTGTTTAATGTCTGAGATGACAGTTACCCAGAGTTTGATCTCTTCCTGAAAACCATGAGTCCCACAAATAGCTTGATTTGTGTGAGCCACTCTCTCGGTACTTGGGGCTCAACAGATGGCCACAAGAATCAAGCAGCAAGGCCTCAATGCCTCCACCATTTGCCATCCAGTCTAGAGCCTTGAAGAAGATGACTGTGACAGCTGCAGACAAGAGCTGGAATTGGTTGAGCACCAAAACCTGCCAGGCACCTAAGCCTCTGGCTATGCCACCAATTTGCAAGTTTCACTCTGGGCCACCAAGGTTGGATCTATGAGAGATATGAACTGGGACGATGATTCAGTCTTGTCCAGTTCCTCCCAAGGGAAAAGGCCAGATGGAATCATGGCAGCCCCAACAAAAGGTCAGAGTACATGCCAATGCCACTGTGTGCACATCCTGCCCCTGCTGCAGTGCTTCATCTATCACCTGTATTACCTGTCTCCTATCCAATTCCTGTCTTTGCTGCAGCCAGTTTGTCATCCCATCTCTTCCTTCCTCCCCCCATCACTTGTCTCAAACTGTGAACCAGAACACTTGACAACCTTCATACCCACCATATCTTTTGAGCTCCCACATGGATTTGCAAGAGACAGCTTCCAGCTGCAAAATCCAAAGGCTGCTGGAGCAAGGAAACACCAAATCACTGCTTGAGTTTTGAGGCTTTGCTACAAAGGCTGAGGAGATAGGGAGGAGGGAGTTGTGGTTGCTGATTGCAGCCACTGCTATCACCACAGCCACCATGTTGTTTGATTACAGTAGTGCTTCTCTGATATTTCACGATCTAAATTAACAAGCAAGCCAGATGTCTCACCATAGCAGATACAGACCACCAATAGAGTGCTCAAGGATGCAAGGTCCATCTTCATCAACACAGAACTAACATGAGTCCAGAGATGGGACCCCTAACTAGATAGCATCTGTAAAAGTTAGCTGCTGAACTCTGAAACCTGCTAAGATTTGCCTCCCATTGATCTTCTTGCCCATGAAAATACACACAGAAAGCACAGTTGAATAGGTTGCATTCTACCTTGCATATTGCATAATGAAAATGGAGTGAATGAATGTAAGGAGACAAAGATCATATCTACCATCATAAGGGTTGCCAAAATTGAGTATCTCAGAAAAGAGCCTCCCATTTACAAAATACTTGGAGAACAAAAATTATTTGCAGAAAAAATCACCACAATGGGTGAGCCTGAGTGCATTTTTGAGAGTATATTTCACAAATTTTAACCCTGTTTGGACAATTGACATCCTTCTGGTATAATGTACAAAAGAATTGAGTACAGCAGATGATCAGGAACTGAAAGGCTGCAGCAACCTCACCCCACCCACAACAGAATGTAAACAAATAACAAAACACATTGTCATTGCCACCACTGACTTATCAACCGCAGCCTTTGTTAAATCCCCAACCTGCTGCAACTTATCACCTATGACAGACCTCTTCACCAGTTCCCTTCCATCCTGGTTCATAGGTTCCTCCTCCTTGGTCTTGCCACGAAAAACAGCTGTAAACCTGCCCATTAGAACCTCAATAAATGATCGTACCCCTTCTGATGTCATGGTACCTGCAACCTCCATGATTAATTTCCGATTGCTAGGCACTGCAAGAATTCTGGAGAGACCATCAATCACACTCATAAAAGCCGCTTCATCTTTTTTCCCACTAGCATCGTTGAGGAAAGAATTTGGAACAACCACTAGAGGTTCCATATCTTGGTTAAGGTGTGGACTTTGGTGATGAGTAACAGTAGTATTGTCAGGTCCTCTTCCAGTGGTTGAGGAGCTTGCAGAGTCCTCATTCAAAGTTGGTGGAAAGATTCCTCCATAACTAGATAGGATTGCTTCCTCCTGTTTCGATGGTCTTGTCAAGGAGCTTGGAAGGTATTGTGGAGGATTTAAAAGATTCTCATTTGAGGGGAGGGTTGACTTCCCACCAGAGGCTAGAACCTCATGGGATGTACGCACTAGGGTTTCAACAGAGCTACTACAAACAGTGCTCAGGAGCTCTGTGACAGGCCCCTGATGTTCAGGCTTCACAATTCCTGTCACCATATCATCAAACACATTCACATCCTTGGTCCTATCCAGGTAGACTGAGACCGCAGTACCCACAAAAGTCTGAATGCAATCTATAATGACCGGCCTGGCTTTGGTGCTGCTTGCAAATTCCATGAGCCAAGTTAGGGCATCTGATTTCTCTTCTCCGATAGAGTTCTGATTTGTGGAGTACCTTAGTAAATTTAACTGCTCAATGACAGACACCACAAGGCTGCGTGATGCACTAGCCACCACAGCAGATGCAAAACCCTTGCCAGCTTCACTGAACAGCTTGTTCAACAATCTGTCTGCAAGCTGGTTCCCCACTTCCTCACTCACTGCATTCATTTCTCCTTCTGCAATGGAGGCTCCAACTAGTTCCTCCTTCATTCCTTTAGCCATTGAAGTACCAACCTGAGCCCCAACTCCATCCAGCAAACTTCCAGCAGATTTCCACGACACTTGATCCCAAGTCCCTTCCTCTGCCTGATTTGGCGAGCCGACGTCGTACTCTCTCCACGAAACCCCATCAATCTCTTCTGGTCCTTCATCATCGACTTCATCTTTCCAAGACAAAACTTTCTCTTTTGTAACCCAGGCTCGATGTTCCTTCCGAGCAAACCCGTCCTTGTTCCGAAGGATCGACGTCGGAGGGCCTCTCGCCGCCGACGCAGATAAGGACTGCAAAATACCGTGGCTAACAGATCCAGAGATGGCAGACACACATCTCTGGAGCTCTGGGCAAGCGCCTATCTTGAGAAGTTGCTTCAAGCTTCGCGGCACCTCATCTTTGTCGGACAGAAGGAAAGAATGAAGATCCTTGAACACAACACTCGCGGAATCGCTCCCTAGGGCCAGCACTTCCAGAATGGACCATAGAGATTTGCAAAGCAGATAGACTTGGTACCTTTTACGAGCGAAAACAGCCGATCTGTAGAGACGGTAAGAGACATAGCCGCCGGCTGCCACAGCCCCACACGTCAAAAGCACAGTTCTCCTGCGACGAGAAAGGACGAACATCTTCTCCTCCTCCTCCTCCTCCTCCTCCTCCTCACATTCCAATCCCGTTCACTCGAAGACTAAAACATCTCTCTCTTTTCAGAATCTCACATCTTGATGCGCCTCTTTCTTCTCTACAAAATGCATATCCTTCTTCTCTTCCCGTCAGTCTCCACGCATCCAAAACCTTCCAAGTGCAAGTCCAGATTCTCCGCGAGAAAACAAACCCTCGTCGAAAACAACGAGCTCTTTGCGCGCCTCTCGCTCTCCTCTGAGCTTTCCACCACGAAACCCTATCCAGATTCCACCAGCCAGATTCTGCGGACGACTAGGGAGGTGTAATCGTGTAATCCCAATCCACAGGTGGTTTCGCAGAGCATTCTACCGCAGAAAATCCACACATGAACGCCAACGCAGGTTCCACGGTTTGCCACATACATCACGTGTGAAAATGGAGAAGACAACAAGTGGCCGTCATGGATGGGGCCAAAGTGTACCAGCACCCATCAGCGCATCATCCACTGGATGCCCATTATGACTCAGTTGTGGATGAATCTCAACTGAGTTAATATTTGGTTTCACCTTGGTAACCCATTCGATAATGAATAGGTTATATATAGGTAGTTCGGTAGAAAAATAGGTAGCTAATAGGTAGGTAGAAGGTCAATACATAGTAAAGGGCTGTTCTTTATACCTACCTACTAACAAGCTGCTTATGGGTTGTTAGTAGGTAGGTAGTATAGAAAAAACAGCTGAGCTAACTACCATGGTTAACTAGGCAACTGGAAGCCAACAGAAAACTGATTCCTGACCACTTACCATCCATCCTGGATGGTGCACTGGTGGGTGCTGTTTCACTCTGGCTCAATAATGGAACAAACACTCTCATACATTAGTGGGAAAAGGGGCTTGACATCTCTTAATTGGAATCACAGTAATATCCAAGCCAGATTCTGCAAACAACTAGGTAGAAATTGTGTAATCCCAATCCCCACGTGTTTTTGGCAGAGCATTCTGCAACAGAAAATCCATACAGAAAATGCCAATTGCAGGTTCCATGGTTGTTCGCGTGCATGTGTGGGAAAAGGCAGAGGACAACAAGCCGCCATACTAATAACGTGATTCCTGGTGATTTTCCATAGAATGCACCGTTATGTAATTTAGCATCACACTGGTAGGGTTCATTCCATATTACGTACCATCACATACTTTGGAACTACCTGGGTAGGGTTCAATTCCACCTAGGAATGCGGTGAGTCAAATAAGGCAGCGTGCATCATTGAAGCGCAAAGGCGAGGGGAGCTTGAGCCTAGTAGGCGAAAAGCCCTTGAGATGTTGTACTGGCAAGGTTCTACTGATTCTGCCATGGAAAAAACAAACATTGGTAGTCACTTGTGTCACATGTTATTCGTGGTAATCAGCACTGGGGTGTCTTTTAAGGCAATTGCTGTTAAAAAGGAAAATTTTAAATTCACACCTTTTTTGGTTAAATTCACACCCTTTCTTCGCGTGTCCGATTATATGCAGATTAAATTTGAGTGTGTTTGCCCCCACCCCCCTGATGTCTAGATGAAAAGTTATTAATAAAATTATGATATATTTGGAAAAAAAAATTGTATAATATAAATTCAAATGAACATCAAGGGGGTGGGGCAGACACACTCAAATTTAATCTGCATATAATCGGTTGTGCGAAGAAACACGCAAAGAAAGGGTGTGAATTTAAAATTCTCCATTAAAAATTGGCAAAACTTGGCCTTCTAGAATGAGGGGATGAGGTACAGGGCAATGATGAAAATCTAGCATGTTGACTTGGAGGCGCCGCCTTTAAACCGCACACAACCAGACCCAAACACGAAACCGTTATGAAAATATGAAGGACCCCACTTCGCACTCAGCTTGGGTCCAAAAATAAATAAGAAGTACAAAATAGTAACTACTACTTATGCAAAAAGTGAACTCTTTTTTTTCTTTTTGTCTTTTATACGTGTGTCGTATTGCTATGACTCATGTCAACTACTATTAGATTTTGGGTAACGGAGTTCAAGGTGTTCAAGACCAGTGGTGTGCAGGTATCTGTTGTTTTAAATAGAACATGTGGTCTCGGTTAGTGTATATTTTGTAAATTTTGATCAACTTTCTGCGTAAGGTTTTGATTTTTTTTTTTTAAAAATGTTACAGAACCTTCGGTTACTGTTCAATTGATTTTTCTTTTAACTCATGAAGGTTATAGGGTTTAAGGTTGTTCTAGTGAATGCAATCTAACAAATACACAAAAAATCAAAACATAAAGACAAAAATTCAAAACTCATAAAAAAATATAAAAAATCTGGCAATTTTTCAATTTTTTCGGGTTTGGTTTAAAACATGTTGTTTAACAACAAGAAGCAATGTATTTGTAATTTTTAGACTTACAATCTAAGTTTGGCTCATTGGCATTTTAGAAGACAAGAGTATACATGTTGCTATCCATAACATATGAAGATTGCATTTTGATATTTAAAATTTTCTTGAAACAAAATAATTTTTGAAACAAATCACGTTTTCATTAAAGATTTGAGTATCTTTCTTGATAGCCAGTAATGATATAACATTTTTCCATTCCTACCTCCTCTTCCCCGAGTTTTTGGTCCAAATAACAATTTTTGCAATGATGTTTGAACAAACTTCAAATTGACTTTTGAAAAACCTTGACATATTTTTGCATCTTCAATGGCATATTGAGTTACTTTTGACATTACATGGCCATCACACAATCCTACAAATGGGATAGATAATTTTCCTCTTCTTTGCATCTTGTCATTCATTTATTTTCATCATTGTC
>Ga0209208_10004354_pt1 | contig 20079 bp, 11 predicted proteins | sample S1TSphfallax_3_FD_187694 | JGI IMG/M metagenome (GOLD analysis project Ga0209208, IMG submission 187694) | Host-associated microbial communities from peat moss isolated from Minnesota, USA - S1T2_Fd - Sphagnum fallax MG (SPAdes) (version 2) | ecosystem: Host-associated > Plants > Peat moss >...
TCTGCCCCCCCAATTTTTTGAGGTAAGTGGAGTGGCAATTAGGGACAAGATAACTTAGGCAAATTTGTCTAAAGACCATAAGAGAAAACTAGATTTTTTTTTTAAAACCCAGTTATATACTGGGCAAAAGCAAGAACCAATGGTCTAAATGTGGCAATATCAAACTGAGAAATGTTAACTTTGTGTTCACGAACCTTGTTTTAGTCTTAGAGTACAAAAAATCAAGAAAAGAGTAACATTTTTATCATGGTAGAATCTGGTTCACCCCAGGCGTCAGTTAGGTCACCTAACCCCTCTTGGAGGGGAAATATTTTACTTCCTTGCCAACGCGTTTTCTCGAGAGAAGAAAATTTTGATTTTGATATGATATTTCCTGGCTTGGACTGGCTTTGGGTTTTGCTCTTCTGACTCATCAGACTTGGGTCCTCTCTCTCTTTGTTCTACCTTTCGCACCTTGCTACACACTTTGTTTAAACAGAACTAACTAACTAACTTGCCATGGTTTAATCCAAAACAAAATTTGTAGCTGAACTAGATATGGGGGTTCCGTGCTTGATTCCAGTCCAGCCCCAGGGCCCACATTGTTAAGTCCTTCTTGCTTGCTGTGCAATTTTTTCTTTGAGAGGGTGTCAGACTAAATAAAGTCCACCCAGAGGAAAATTTTGCATACTTCTAGAATTTTCACCAGACTATATAATAAAGTTCCTACCTAGAATGGATTCTGACATTCAGTTGTGGTTGTTGGCCTTGAACAAAATCCATTAGGGCCTAGAGCTAAGGGGTTGTAAAGCTTGGGACCCTTTCTTTTAATCCCTCAACTTGTATGTCCCTTGGGTGAACCAGCAGCACCTACACTGGTTTGTAAAAAATTTGTAAATTTTTTTTTAAAACACCAATTGCTTTTGTGTTCCTGCTTGACATTATAAACATCGCAATGTGATGCCATCTAAAGACTCAATCGGGCTCTATAAATCTAAGGTTTTTTAATTTGCCACATTAAATGTAGCTTTGAAGAGGCGTCACTCAAGAAGATGAAGGTACCAGTGTAATTGTGATTCAACCTGGCCACTCATACTCATGTTTAAACAGAAATAAGTTGCTTTGACCCTCTCTAACAAGAAATGCTTCACAATTGTTAGAGTTATTCGTAAAGTCACCTTGTTTTCACCCATTTTATGGGCTTGCTTTTGCCCCCAAGATCACAAAGATGTTTCATACAAGGTTTAGTGTTTTTACAATATTTTAACAATGTGTTTTAAATGAAATGTTAATCAAATACTATACAACCATTGATACGATGTTATATTGTATTTGAACACATTTTGATGATCAAACATTGTGTTACAATACCATAATAATATTATGTCATTATTTTTTAATATTTAATCTTGAACACATTATTAATGTGTTGTAAAAACATAAATATATGAAAAAGGCAAGTTTTGAGAAGCTATCTCCTTTTTCAGTGGTATTTGCAAAGTAAGAAATTTTATTACATCTCAATATGAAATGCTGAAATTTAGCATTTAATGCACAAGGTACAAGAATAACGACAGAAGTTGTATAAGTAGGAGCAGTGAAAATATATGTAGCAGCAAAATGAGCTGCTAAGGAAAAAGAAAAGACAGGATGAAATTCAGTTCAGCACTGAAATTGGTGGCAAAACTAGTTTGGGTCCCTCTTATTTCATTTTGAAAAAATTTCATTCCTAGTTACATACACGTTTGATGCCCTATTATTGTTCTCACCACCTAATTGTGTGACTTTACGGATAACTCCAAAACATCATATCACTAATATAAAAACCTGGCCAGTTTTTGCTTGTGTATCTAATAGATACCTTACAAAGTGTAAAAAGTTGCTAGGTATAAAACCATAATGCATGTGAAATAAAGGCACACCAGCCTTTTTTACCTGGTATATGATGGGTACCTACTGGGTGTCATGGAATTTTTTATTTTAAAAATTGACAACAATTTTTACACCATGTACAGCCCTGGTCCTAGGGCTTTACCCTACACTTAACATGTGTGAAAAAATTGTGATGTCTTAGCCAATCTTGAGATTCACGGTAGCTTTGCAAGTGGTTGTGATTTCCTTCCAAGACTAAGCCATATTTGTATACATAATATTTACTATGGGCCACAAGTTGGTGTAATATGGATTATTAAGTCAATTAGGGTAACATGGCTAGTGTTAATACACTTAAAAGACCACCATGATTTGGATTGAGCTATAATATGGTTTTGGGGTTCAAAGGCAAGATGTATAACTCTTCTAGTTGTTTATAACACCTTTTAGATTGCCCTAATTAGTTAAGGGACATCCAATATATGGGCTTCCAAGGCAACGGGGGTTGTTGTCAGTGTTGGGCAGGTAGCATCTTTTTGTGATATCTGCTGGATAAGGATATCTGATCAAAATTATTTATCCAATTAGATATTAGAAAAAATGTTTTTTTAATTTAAATATCCGGGTCAGATATCATATATTCAATTTTATTTATTCAACTAGGATCAGTGTTTTTTTTGTGGCGAATTTTCGCAACCTGGAGACAAAAAAAAAAAAGAGCTGGCAAATCCAACAAAGGGTTTTTTGGGGAAAAAAAAAATTATATCACCATATCTCAAGAAAAAAAACTTTAGAAATCCTCATATTTTGATAGTGTGTTCTTGTAGGTCGCCAGAACTAGGCAGGATTCCAAAAAGATATACTCGTCCACTAGGACAATCGCCATTAACTGCTAATTAATGTCAAGGATCCTACCCAGTGCACCTACTTGAGTAATTTGAAAAAAAAAAACCTTGATTAGGATATCAATCTATCGGATATCTGTTGATATTTATCAGTTGGATATTGGTTCTGGATATCAACAACTTGGCTTTTAAACAGGTTATACAAAAGGTTTGAAAAAAAATCCTAAAGCATAAAGTGTGTGCAAGCATAAAGGTTTAAGAGCACTTGTTCCTTGTCTTTCCAAATACACAAAAAGTTAGTGAACGCTTCTGTTGAGCCTTTCCCCTCATCCACATTAGCACTCTTGTTGAGCTCATGCAGACTACAAACACAGTCGCACTGGCCAAGTTTGTGACATGCTGCTAATACTAGAAGACAATTTGTGTTCCATGATCTATCTTGTGTTCCATGATCTATCTTTCGTCTAATGAACTCTCTAGTCCCAAACAGATGTAAAATTGTAAACACTAAACATGCAAAACATTTACAAAACTTTATAAAAAACATGAGCACTCATTTTTCACTCCTCTCATATCAAAAAAAAACAAGACTATGATAAACCAAAATAAAAAATATAATGATCTCCTACAATGTGAAGGCTGAAAAACTCATAAAGCTCTTCTAGTCTTGCAACCTGAGAAAAAAAAATTAAATAATTGAAAAAAATAAAAATAGTTGAAAAAGACCTTGGGAAGCAAGAGAAAAAAAAATTAAATGAAACAACACAAGAAATTTCAAATTCACAAAGAAAAAGAAAAGCTATTTAAAAGAAAATAAAATGAAAAAAAATTGTAACAAAAAAGAAAGAAAACGTAAAGGAAATATAAAATAAAATAACAGGGAAAAAAAACTAGGAAAAAAATTTTAAACAGAAAAATACTTTTTAAAATTAGAAACAAAAACCAGAAACACAGTTTTTAAAGAAAAGCAAAAAAAATGAAAATAGATAAAAATTTAAAAGTTGAAACAAAAAAAGGGAAATACAGTAAAATAATTTTAAAAGAAACAAGACAAAAAATGACAAAAAAAAGTAAGAAACAAAACAGAGAACAAAAGAGAAAGAAAAAAACTTATAATAATGAAAAAACACCATACTTGCAAAAGAATGAGGTTTGTCTTCTTTCTCCAAACTTCAAACCTACTTCCAATCAAACAAAAATGCAAAAGGTCAAAAGAAACACTTTATTTTTATTATATTAAATACTAAAAAACCAAGAAAAATGAAAAAAAATAGAAACAAACAGAAAACACATAATATTAGAAACAAAATGAAAACAGTTAATATAAGAATAGAAAAAAAACATAAACATGAAACAAACATGATTGAACAAAAAAACAGTAAAACCAAAAATTTATAAAAAAGGAATGGAAAGAAATTAAAGAAGGAAAGGGAAATACAGTAAAATAATTTTAAAAGAAAAAAAAATTACAAAAAAAGAAGAAACAAAACAGAAAACAAAAAAAATGAGGTTTGTCTTCTTTCTCTAAACTTCAAACTTACATCCAAACAAACAAAAATACCAAACTTTAAAAAACCACTTTATTTTTATTATACTAAATATTTGAAAAGAAAATTGAAAAAGAAAATAGAAAAAAATAGGAAACAAAAACACATAAAAATATAAACAAAATGAAAACAGATAAAATAATAGAAAAAAAAACTAACTTGACATGAAACAAACATTGTTTTTAAAAAGTGAAAACAAAAAAATTATAAAAAAGGAATGGAAACAAATGAAATAAACAAAGGAAAATATAGTAAAACAAAATCTTTAAAACAAAATTTTTATAAAAGCAAACACAATAAAAACAACACAAAACAAAACACAATCATAGTAGTGAAAAAAAAATATTCCTAAAAAAGAATGTGATTTGTCTTGTTTCTTCAAACTTTAAATTTACATCCAAACAAACAAAAACACAAAAATAAAAAATATATTTTTTTTTTACTTCAAGAAAAAGGGGGCAAAAAAAATAGGAAAAAGGAAACAAAACAGGGAGAAAAAAATTTACTTCAAATGTCATAACAACTTGCAAGAGGACAAGGAAAGGGTAAGTAAAGTGTGAGAGTAGAGTAAGGAAAAGAAAAAAACAAAAAAGAAAGAAAAAGGTATAAAAAAACAAAAAAAAGGTGGGGAAAAATAAAAATGAGAATGAATGAAGATTAGAAAAGTCAATTGTGACCTTTTTATCCCCTCCCAAGGAAAATGTTAGGTTATGGGGGTTACAACTACCCTTTTTCTTTTTCCTAACCTAATCACTTACTCACCTAATTACTAACTTCATATCCTAATCCAAGCTTGGATCTGATATCCGGCCCGAATATCAAGATCCTTATATCTAACATAAACCTTGGATATCAAAAAACAAGACATTACATAAGTGATATCTGACAAGCTGAATATCAGCCCAAATATCATCCAAGATGATATCCAATGGATATCATAGGTGATATCTAAGTCTAATATTTTGATATTTTGGATATCCACCCAACACTGGTTGTTGCCTTAAAAAAAAGTTTAAAACATGGACAATGATAGGATCAAGGTTTGTTCCTAAATCCCTAACCTTTTTGAACATTTAAGCAATGACACCACCATGCAACACATTAATATATGTCGAACCCTTCTTTGTTTTCCTTTTTGTTCATCTTCCACTTTTCCTAGGGTTGGAGCTGAATTTGAGCTCTTTTCTTGGTTCCCAAGTGCTATGACACTACCCCTCTCTCATTGTTCTCCTAGTGCATGTTATGCTCAACTTTTGGCCTTTCATTTTGAGATTCTTTTTGTTTTTCTCTTCCTATTGTTACTACCTATTGCGGTAAATGTGAGTGCTCATCCCAAGATCACCTCTACTAATATTTCATTGTCGCTTCAAATTGTAATGATTTGTGTAAATTTGTTGTGTTTTCTTTGAGACTACAAGTGTTTGCTTATTGTTGTTCACATGCTAATGGTGATCATGGTCATGTTGCTCATAATATCAACTTAATCATGATCCTAGTGGCGATCATCGTCACATTGATCCGATTTGTAACAATCCATCACATTGTTATGATTTGTATAATCAAATTGTTGCCTAGCTCTTGATTATGGTCTTCATATGCATATTGTGGTGTTGGTGGTTTTCACCATCATTTAATTGTGATTGTCATCACATTACTCTTGGTTGATACCAAATCCTTAGTCTTGATACCAATTACATTGGTCTTCATGTGCAAGTCAAGTCCCTAGTTAAGGGGTCTCATTTACAACAATGGATTGTTCCTTTCAAAGTCCATATGACAATACATTTGGAGATTGACTTAAAATATGAAGATTTAAACGTTACTAAAATTAACAATTTTTCCCATTTCCAATTTCATGTCATGATGTTATAATAAAAAATTAATTTCCTAAAAGATAATTTTTAAAAATATCATTCTTGATGTTTAAAATGACTTTTTAAATAATTATAGATTTTGGGATTTTGAAAAGTCCATAACAAAATAAATTAATATCATAATCCACTCATTCAATGCATCTTTATTTCTTAAATATTAATCATGCAATATCCCAAACTCAATTTAAATACACATGAATTCATACTACATTGTAAAATAAATTTCCATATTCATGAGTTTTGCAAATGTGAAAAATATTGTCTCCAAAATTCAATAGTTCATTATTTATTGAATATCCATGATTTTAATTTGTTTTGTGTTCTTGGAAAGTGTTAGTTTTACATAAGTGAATCCTTTTATTGATATTTTTAAGATTTTTATTTTATTATATGTAAGAAATACATGAAAAACTATGAATGTGAGATCCATATAAGGTCACAATAATGTGTTTTCACCTCACAATTGTGATCATCATCGTTGCTCTTAGTTGATACCAAGTTGAAATAATGTCATATTGCTCCAATCTATGCATGTTTGTGACCAAAGTGGAATTTCTCATTGCATCATGTTGTTATGATTTAATTATGTTCATCACCTTGGTCATAATCATGGAACTTGTGGTCCTCTTATGCAGGTAGTCATCATGGTCATTCTAGTGGTGATATGTGGTCACCTTGGTCGTGGCTAGCATTGGTTTGATCAAAGTTGCATAATGATTTATGTAGGTGGTGATCATGGTCATGTTAATGGTGATCATCATGTCATAATCTTGATCATGACCACATTGTTTTTGGTATCAACAAAGTCATGATCTTTGTAGCAATCAAAATCACCTTGATCTTGATTATGGTGACCTTGCTCTTAGTATCAACCAATGTTGTGAAGGTATTTGGTTTGAAAGGTAAAAACCAACAGTTCAAGGTCAGGTTCTCATAACCCGGACTTGAGTTGACATCAACTTGTTGGAACTGGCACAAAAATTGGGGCATAAAAAAATGTTTTGTTAGATCTAAAACTGGAACCGTGAAAAAACATTTTTAAAAATAGGGTAAAGATATATATGTTAAAAAGTTGACTTTTTCAAAAGTTAATAAATATACTAAACTTTATAATTAGTTGTTCAACTCTATATTTACATAGACCCCTATTTTAATTTGTTGTAAAACTTTGTATTCACATAATCTTTAGCATTGGGGAATTTGTAGTGTGTACATGGAATTAGCCTTGGTTCAAAAATCACATCTGAATTTTCTTGAATTTGTAAAAATGTGATAGAACTTAAACCAAAAGGTTCAAATTTGGAATAACCTGGTTCAAACTCATACTCAAAGAACCATCACATAAATTTTAAAATGTCAAAACTAGACCAAAGGTTCTTTCAAAAAGGAAGAATCGGACAACACCGTATCAACAAATTGTGATATTCATAATGATTAAAATTGCTTTTGTCCTAATCATGCTTGTTGTGCTCTTGGTATCAACCAAGTTGTGATCTTAGTAGTGATTATAATCACCTTCATCCTAATTATGATCATGTTGTTCCTCTTCCTATTAATCATAATCTTCATATTTTTAGTTATAATTTTGGTCATTTTTCATCTTGATCATGGTCATGTTGTTCTTCTCATCTTATTAATTGTAATATTTGTCCTTCTATTTTTTATCCTAGGTTGATTCATGGTTGAAAATCCAAAAAACAATGTTTAACCAAAAAAAGAAGGACAATTTTAGATTTTTCATAATTTGCAACTATCATAATTATGGTGTACTATTGTGTTCCTACTATTAAAATGCTGAGAAATTCAACTTTAAAAAATCCAATAATTATAGCATGTTATAGCATGTGCATTCATAGGTGGGGTACCACAATAAAAACCATGACACCATTTTGTCTTATGTCCAAAGTCCTAAAGCAAAATCAACATTTTAAGATGTTAGACAATGAAAGGGGAATATGTATGTTTAATCTTTCAATCAATAAATATTATTATGAATGGTTCAAATCAATTGAATAAATTTTTAATGTCTTATTCAAATATAAACCCAAAAAAAATGCAAGATTACATGACATTTCCAAAATGACATACTTTCATTTGGAGTGCCAAAACCTTATAAAAAAACATAAAATAATGTCCTTTTTTCACCATATATTCTATTTTTCTTTCTAAACCAAGTTGGAATGTAATTTTGTAATTAACAAAATTAATTTGACTGTCTCTATTAACCCAAATTTTTTTATGAAAAAAAATCCAAAATTCTAGCATTAAATTAAAAAAATTATGATTTATCATACTAAAAAGTTATGCCATCACATAGAACATATTTAATTTTATTTATGGTTAAAATATGGAGCAATTTGAACAAATATTGTTACTCATGTTAAGTGATGTTTGATAAAATTATGCAATGGGACACGGTTCCTAAGCCATATTTTAAGACATTTAAAGACATGTTTTAATCATCCAAATCACAAAAAGTCATCACCATTTTAATCAAAAAGTATGTGAGTATCTAATGAAGAAAAAAATTACCAAAAAAATATTTCATAAATGCAATGGTCATTCAAAGTAATGTCTTGAGAATGATTTTGGGGCAAGGCATTCATTTTGTTTCCCCAACCTTGAATGGACAATGTATAAAAATCCTTTTGAGTCCTTGACCACTTTATGGTAAATTGTATATTCCAATATTTTATAAATGAATGCATAAAATGATGCAATTCATTTCAAAACAATTATACAAGAAAATCATGCTTCTTTTTATGTAATTACATGTTCATTAGGTCAATTTGATGAAAAAATAACTCATATTAAAACTTCAAACTCTTGAAATTTTGAGACAAAGGACTATAAAGGAAATGATTACTAAATTATTTGGCTAGATTTTAATATTCATTAGGTTTTAAAAAATTAACTCTAGATGTAGGTCACATGTGCAAGAAATAATCATGCAAAAAAACATGTTTAAATATTCATTTTAAGAGCCCATTTTGGCACTTTTGTGTTTCTGTTTATAAACCAAAATATTCATGCACAACCATGTGCACATGTGAAAAATCACCACTAGACATGAATTATTGTATCTTGGACTATTCAAATTGTTTTATTTAATTTTTTTTCATGTGAATGTTATTTGTAGAAAATAGCCCAAAAAGAATATTGGAATCCTTTTTCATTTTTTTGGTATTATAATTGTGAATGGACCCTCCTTGTGTCTTGTTTTCTAGTCATAATCCTTTTGTTTTATTAATACCAAGTAAAACCCTTGCTCTCCTCTTTTATTTGTTAATTGTAAGTTTGAAATTGTTGTACGCATGTTGCAATGCATCCTTTTGCTTGTTGTATTTCCATCCTTTGACATTCTATTGTCCAACCAAGGTTCACCCCCTTATAACCAAGTGGATGAGTTCACATTCCAACTTGAAAATTCTTGTGAAATCTCTAGGCCTTGTTGTAATTATGGTTGACTAAATTAAGATGAAATCTACCCATCATTGTTCATTAAGTTCTTTTCAAAAAAAATAAAAATCAATTGATGTCAAAGAATTAAACTGAAAGCCCAGACGAAATGATCTTGTAACTTTAGCAACTTGCTTTTCCTCCCTTTCCTTTTTTCAATTTTGCTCGATTATTTTTATTACTTTTTTTTCAAAAACAATTTGTCACATGATGTTCAAGTAATGATTTGAAATCACCACATGGTTTTGTGAATAATCAACTAATGGATCCCTACTATTCATCTTTTTTGCAAATAGATGTGGTAAGGACAACAAATTGTTGGTTGATAATGTTGTTTGGTTAAGCACTTACATTTTTAGTTTTTGCTTCCACTTCAAATGTACCTTCATTTATGTCCAAGACCAAAATATGTTAAATTTGTTGTGACATTTTGGTTTGTGGTTGTAAAGATTGTAAGCATATCCACATAATACCTAGATTATTCTTAAGACATATCATTTGCAACTAATTCATGACCTATAATGGACTATTTTGTTGTTGTATAATTGATCAATTTTGTTAAAAGAAAATGTTCTTCCCACAACATGGTTTTATCTTTTTCATTTCATATGGTATCATCCCCTCCTTACTCAAATTGACTCATGTATACAAGTTGCTAAGGTTTATTTTCTCTTCCATGGCCTTAAGATTAAGAGGTTAGATCCATGTAATTCTAGATATTTTTATTGGTCAACATTTGGTCTAATGCAAGTTGTTTACTCACCCTTTCAAGGTAGTCTTATTTAGTTCCTAATAATTGCTACTAACCATTGCACCCTTTCTTTCTCTTGAAAGTTGTTTTGAAAAGTTTGAAGCAAGCCACATCTAAAGGTTGTTCAATGAATAAGATGTATGTTAAGGTAAAATGACCACATCTAGCCCCAATTCTTGTGTTTGCTCAATTATCTTTAAGGTGACATGAAATTCATGCCCATTTAAAGCCAATAATTACATTTAGTTAGGGAAATTCCACCTAGTATTGACCTCTTGAAAAAGAACAAGCATTATTTGAAAAGGAAACTAGTCATCTATGCTTTTGTTTGTGTAGTCATACATCTTCCTTGTTTGCAAAACTTTGTATGTAATCATCATGCAACTTTTCTCCTTTATGATATAAATCCTCAACAAAGATCTTCTAATTGTGTTAAGCATAGTTGACAATCAACCATTCCCTATATTTGGGTATTGTGTTGGACATACTTAGTGGGACTCTCGCATGGTTAGAACCCTAGCACTAGACTACATGCCTACTTGGATCCTTGATTCATCTAAGTTTCATATGTGATTTGCATTGTAGTTATAATTGTTGTAAGGGGATTGTAAATTGATATAAAAGTTTTAGTAAGAGTACAAAGTCAATCATGAACCTAAACTTTGGAAATTCATGACTAAATTATGCTTAATAAATTATTCACCTATTAAATAATTGAATAGAATATCATTTTAAATGCCTTTGTATGTATTAAAAAAATTCCTAACCAAAAAAATCTAGGAACATAACCACCATTATTTTCTTAACATTTTTTGTATAAGAAATGATTAAGAACACCAAAATTCAAGTTTTTTTTTTTAAAATTAAAATTTGATAAGTCAAATAAAATGAAAGTGTGACTATCCTTGTAATACAATCAAATCATATTTTCACTCACTTGGGAGCTTCAACATGTTGCAAAAACAAAGAAGAATAGAACTTTAAAAGTTGAATTTCGCCTATATTTAAAATTGCCCCAAAACCTTGTAAAATAGGTGCAACTATTTCTCTGGAAATGCAACGTGTGGAAAATTGGTGAGAATTTGGAAGTTCTCACCACATTAATGTGCCAATTCGAAGATTCATGGGATTTTTGCAACCCTTAATTAGGGGTGTCATTTTTTGCAAAATTATTTAATTAGGGTTTTCACATTATGATTAGTCATTTGTTATTTAATATGAGACACAAACCCCCATCACCAACCTTTGTTTCTCCATCCCAAACTCGGGCTTTTGTAAACTTGCCCCACCTCATTCCCATAACCAAACAATAAAAATAAGCCATGTGTTTGTAGGTTGCATATTTATAAAACCCCGGGTTTTGAATGAAAGAAAAATAGTTTAATGATGGGTATTCAATTGAACACAAAAATGAGGAGTCCCATGTCATTCTCATAACCAAGCACTATGTTGATCATAATAAAACATAACATGGGTTTCACATAGTGGGTTTGTTAAGCAAACTTGAGAGTTGCAGACATACAAGGATTAAGAATTTTTTTCAGGAAATAGTGTCTAAATGGTGTGAGACTAGATCACTTGAATGTATTGATTTGAGGGTGGCAAGTTCACCCCTTTCTTATTGGGGGAGTACAAGCCATCTTCAAACAATTGATGGCATTCTTTACAAGCTTCATCAACTTATGCATGTTTTAAGTTAATATTTGTTGGCACTCTTTACAAGAAGACCCATGTCCATGTCAATTTTGCATCGGGTCATTTGTTTATGTTTTTTTATGCTGGCTCACTATTCTTGTGCAATCTTCTTCTTATTAAAGGTCGTAGCATCAATTTGAGAGAGACTTTTGATTAGTTTGTTTTGATGAAGTTTGGTCATGTGGGTCCAATTTGCTAAGCTTCATAGTAGTAGATAGCACCTTGTGAATGATGTGCAGTGACTTTGTTTTTTGCCTTTCATGTGTTCATGAAAGTTTACAATGATTGATTAATTAGTTCATGAAAACAATGCTTTTATAAGGAGCAACATTATTGATTACTTATCCTTATTCATTCAACTTGGGTTTCATGAATTGCATTCTTGGTGATGATGATGATGATGATGATGATGTTGCTACTTTGTCAAAAAAATAAAAAGGAGTTCAATTTTAGGTAGGATGTTTGTGAATTTCTGAATTGCCTGTAGATTGTTGCAGAAGTAGAGCAAATAGGTTGTTGCAAAAGAAGGGCAGGTAGATTGGTGTGCAGATTTAAGCTTTTAGATTGATTGTTGCAGAAGAGCAAATAGATTGACCGTTGCAGAAGAACAAAATTTCATTGCCTCTCAACTCTACCAGTGAAAAGTGATTGATTTTGGGGTCTGCTGCTGGATAATTCTGAAGTACTGCTACTCTACTCTTGATTTCTTTCTCTTTTGGAAGTGAGCTTTGTTCTCTCTCTGGTATGATCGTGGTTGTTGATAAGGGGATAAGGCCATGTGTTTGTTTCATATTCAGGAGGATAAATATCAAGGTCACCTGGCCATTTGAGGTTTGTTCTTACAGATGCAATGGCATACCAGAAGGAGGACAATTAAATTCTTCAACATGAATGGTGTAGGAAATGTAGTAGTGAACAATGACAGCAGTAGTGATCCATGATCCCTCCAGTCAATTTGAATTGAAAAGCTTATTTCTGCTTCTACCCACATGCTATTTTTGCTCTAAGAGTCACATAAGCTTTTCCAAGGAAAACAATGTTTTCAAGAAGGTGTTAAAATATTCTGAGAGGTAGCACATCATCCTGGTACAATGAAATCCTGTACTAAAAATCTTCACAGAGAATGATGTGCTTTTGAGATGAGAGTTCACATGATGAGGGAGAGGGGATGGGGTTTTAGCAAACTAAATCAGCTGGACATACATACCAGAGTTCCTCCACATGGGTATATGATTGTCAGTAGAGTGGGTGCTCACAGATTCCACTCAAGAGGAAGACTATTGACTGCTTGTCTTAAGTCTCTCTTTTTTAAGAACCCAGAGCAGCAAAAGACATTCCAGAAAACAAAGTGACGAAGAATTTGAACATACAAGTGAAGAAGAAGAATGTTTGCAGATCAGCCAAAAAAGAGGGAAAAGAGGATTGAGAGAAGAACTCTTGAAAATGAAAGAAGGGGTGGAGCATGGAAGTAGCTTGATTCTTGGCCGCACAAGAGGCTAGGTGATGAGTCGCATGCCTATCCATAAAAACCTAATTAGCAAGTAGCTGATTAGTGAGGGAGCTGGACAGAATTCTTGCACAAAACAGTTCCTTCCTCGCAGTCTGGACGAACTAAACTCTGTAAACTCTCTGCATGACATTGCACATTGGCACAATTCTTCTGTGGGTACTTCTTCCACTACTACTACGTGTTGGGACTTCGCAACAATGGTGGAGGGACCCGGTGTTCACCGTGTTGCTGTTGCACATCGTCGTATACTTCAGGGCCGGGTGGGTAGCCTTGTCTTCAAGCTCTTTGGATGGCTCTTCTCTGTCTGTCTGTGTCGAAGATTGTTTCCGGAACCCTAAGACCAGCTGGGATTGCATAGAAGAGAGGAGGTTGGTGTGCTTTCTTGCTGATGATGGAGATGTGGAAGTGGGTGGTAACTGTGAGATTTCCAAGTGGACATTGTGGCATTGGGTATTCAAGGAATTTGGAGCTCTTGTTGCAAAGCATCATCAGAAAGCTTTGGATTAGGGTTGGGGAGGGATTGTGGTGGCATTGGGATTCAAAAAAGAATTTGGAGCTCTTGTTTTCCAAGCTTCATGATCAGAAAGTTTTGGATTAGGGTAGGGGAGGGATTGTGGTGGCACTGGGATTCAAAGAATTTGGAGCTCTTGTTTTGCAAGCATCGTGATCAGAAAGCTTTGGGTTAGGGGTCGAGAGGGATGAAGTGAATAGTGGTAGTGAGGTATATGAACTCTCTCTTTGTCTTCTTTGAATTGCCAGGTCTATCAAGCAAATTCACCAAATGGACGATTTGCAGATGGTGCAGCTGCTATCAATGGACATGTGCTGTCACATATTGAAGCTCATGGGAAACACATCTTCTATGTAAGTTTTTGTTCTTCTTGTTCTTGTGTGGTTTCTTGAATGTGTTAGAAGTTCCGAGGGCTGACAACACCTCTGTGCTTCTTATGGAATTGATGAGTCTCATCAGTTTTTCACCCCAAAGAAACTAGAGGAGGAGGGTCTGTTGGAGAAATTGGGGCCAGATGCAGTTGTTGTTCACATCCACTTCGGCATGGCAGGCACCTTCCACACCTTCCCTTATCCAGGTAATAAGTTTCATTCCTTGTTGCTTCTGCAATCAGGCAAGGGTGCAAGTTCCAGGTTCTGGGTTCAGAGGAGAGAAGCTTCATTGGCAAAACCCTGCAACAAATTATGAAGGGTTTTGCAGTCTTAAAAATTCAGAATTTTCAAACTCATTGTGAAGCACAATCAAACTTGTCATAAGAAAAGATGGTCGATCCTTCCATTCCCTGCTAGGGTCCCTTCACCGCCAGTGACTACTAAACCACCAGAAGTGAGAATTAATTCTGGTAGTGACATCAATGGTATGGGGGGTCTGTGGAGATTATGTAAAGTGTTGTTGTTGCCCATGAGAAGAAAAAAGCATATTCAGATCTTTCAAACTTTGCAGAGAATGATTGTTGGTTTAACAACAGGGCCGGAGCCACGGCCAACTACAAGGCTGCGGTTGGAGAATAAGGAGGAAGGGTTTGTGGCACATTTAAGTGCATCACTGTGTGTGCATTGCAATCTAGAGACTTATAGGTACAGCATTCCACTGCTTGGTTGCTTGTTTAGCACACTTCCTCCTTTCAAGCATGCCTGCAGCATGGTGGGATGTTTTGAACTTGATCAGACATGTTATTTCTGTTGGTCTTCTATCCAATGTGTAAGCAGTCAGAGCAATGGTGACCACTTTTGTGTGATGGGCTGGTGGGCACTGGTGGAACAGAATTAGCATTGCTGAGTTGGGACCGGATCCTCTGCGGCAGGATGCTGAGAAGGAGGTTGTGTGGTCAAGTATGCAGGCATATACTCCTCTCCCTTGAAGTCTTCATGTTCCATAGAGTGCAGTTTGAAGGAATTGAAGACGAAAGATTTGGTGCTCTTTGGTGCTTCATCCTATGTGCAGCATGGTTTTGTTTGGCCCCCAAGCAGTTTCCTCTCACAACTCTAGCCTGTTTCAGTTTGAAGCTCTGTTGTGGGTGATGTCGCATTTAGAGTCTTACCCACTTAATGCTTTGGGCAATGTCAAATATGTTTTTTTCTGCAACATCTGACTTGTGCTGGAGTGCAGAAAACCAAGCGGGCTATCGGAGCATTTTTGATGGATCAGTCAAGGATTGCAGGGATTGGCAACATATACAGGTCAGGTAGGGGTCAGTGAGTCCTTTTGTCCCATTTGTTTTAGATGGAACGTTAAGTATGTGTTTTTTTTCCTGCCTGCAATTAGGAGTGAAGAGACTGGAAATTCACCTGTATTATTCTGCTGGCAGAACTCCTGCTTGTTGCAGGCATACATCCAGACCACCCTGCTTGTAGTGTTTCTCGCTCCTCCTTTGAATCACTGTGGATCCAGGTATCATGACCTTGCTTCCCATCTTTATTTCACCTTTCTGTGATACGTGTGGCTATTGTATGTGTTGAGCCTGTGACCATATCATGTTTGAATACAGTTGTCACTGTGGATCCAGGTATCCTGACCTTGTTTCCCATTTTTATTTTGCCTGTCTATGATGCTTTGTGGAGCCTGTGGCAGTATCATATTTCAATGCAGCAGTCATGTTCATCTTTTTCTGAATGGCAGCGCATTTGCAGGCAAAACGGCTATTTGAAATAGGAGTCCAAACAGGCTATATCATCACAATTCTCACCGATGATGCAGGCATGCTCTCTATGACTCTCTTAATTGGTCTAGATTTGCAGGTTTCTAGGTTGCCATGTTTTTTGGTGATTAAAAGTAGCTGGAAAAAAATTGAAGTGCAGCATTCACATAGGAATTTGTGAAGCCAAGTCTTCCACTTGAATGCTGCATTATACATTATGATACCAATAACTGTTGAGTCTCCCAAGTAAATATTTCTGAATGGTGAAATTCCATCTGTTGTCATTGGCAGGCAACCCACTTCCAACAGTGAGGGGTGGAATTCAAAGTGGTTCCTTTGTTTACAATCAGAAAGAATGTGGTGTGTGTGGTGGTATTGTTTTTAGGTGGACAATTAACCAAAGGTCAAGAAATCTCAAACCATTTCTTTCCTCAGCCCTAGTGTGTTGTTCTTTTATGACTATCTCTGTTTTGTCACAGCCCACTGATCACCTCCAACTTCTGCTTCAGTTAGCAAAGTAATATTTTCTCTGCATTTGCAATAATGTAGTCCAAACAAGCTGAGTTTGAGTCACTTGGGTGTGTGTATTTCTAGAGCATAGCCATTAGTTGAACTAGCAGAAGATGATACAACCTACATTTTTTCCTTCCATGTGTACCATATTTGTTGCATGGACTGCAGAAGGTAACACATTTTTTTGTAATGTGCAGAGCTGTTTTTGCATGCCAAGCTTGTCAGCCACCGCCTCCCACTGTGGCAGTGAGAAAAGTGGCTTGTATACCCTCGACAAGACTTGGAGGGAGGGACTACACTCTAGAGATAGAAGACCTTGCTGTTTTGGAAAATTTGAACACAGCAGTGAAGACTTCAAAGTACTGGAGCATGATGAATTCTTTTCTTCTCTCCATTCATTTGTTTCCTACAGTGAGAAATTCCATAGGGTTTGTCTGGAACACTTTGAGAGTTAACAACCTATATCTTTGTGGTTTGGCTACAGAAAGACAGTTGCCAAAGGTGGTCGAGTGGTGGAGCATCAAGCCTTCAAACACATCAATACTGGTGGCCTCCCTGAAGCATTTGAGATTTCTGGCCTATCTGCAGGTGCTGAGGACACCAAAGATTCACAGGATCATGCACTGGCAGAAGTAACAGTGCAAATAAGTACTGTAGCAATCACACCGAAGTTCCATCAAACTCCTTCTACATTGCAAACAAAACAAGGAGCGGAAGCCAGCAATGGCCAAGATAAAGAAGAGGAGACACTTGAGAGCAACTTGTTAATGTCAGAAGTCCCAGTAGAAAGACAGAAAGGGGAACGGAGCTCACAGCTCAGGAAGAAGGAGATTTGGGATTTTGCACTACCAGATTCAACTGGATCATTTTATCAAAGATTTCTGTCAGTGCGGAGGAAACACAGCACTTATGCATTCTTTTCTCAGAATCACTCTACGGCTGCTACACCTTTCGTGTCCTGCTATTCATCAACTACACAATCAATGCACTGTCATCGGCTGCTGCATCTTCCTCTAATGTATGCTCGACCTTCAGTAAGACCAGCAATGGCTTTCTCCACAGCTTTTTTCAGGGCTGTTCTGCTGGGTTTCAAGTGAAAGGTCAGCTGACCTTTTCCCATTTGCTTCTTCAAAGCACCGTTGCAATAGTGTGCAGATGTAGGTGGCACCATTGTGTGTGCCATATTTCACCCTTCCACTGAGACTTTCAAAGAAATTTGACCATTCTCCCCAATGGGATAGAATGTTTCTGTGCCTCTTCATGAATGCCAATTTGACATCAGATCTGACAGAATCCTTATTGTCTTCAGTGAAACAGCTACTCCAAAACCAATTTGCAGGCAATCAGTTCTGCTTCTGGATAATGTTCTCAGTTGGTTTGGAGGTTGATATGAACCTGCTAGTGTTGTTTTACCCCCTGCACAAGATCAAGTTTTCAAGTGATAAGTGCAGAAACATGAAATGCTGTTGATAAGGAACCAAAACATACTAAGAGAAGCAAATGTGATGAAATGGTAAACCACCCATTTACAAGAGTTTTCATACTTGGCCAAAGTCATTCCCAAGGTTTGTGCTGCTTCACTATACCAATTTCTTACAGGTTTTAGGGTTTTAGGCTGTAGGGGGGGCAAGCACAGATTATTGTTTGTGCTTACCTTGGTTTGCTTGTGAAGAGCTTCAGGTCTGCAACTAGTTGAAGGGTGATAAGACCTGTTGGTGTGAACCACAAAACTCTACACAGAATTTGAACTCCCTTCCTGAGCTTGTTGTTGTTGAGTCATTATTTTTCCAACCTGACCTTGCCCTCCCACCTACCTACCTACCTACCTGCCTGCCTGCCTGCCTACCTATCAACCTACCTTCCTTATTATCTTCATACTTGCCTACCTACATACCTACCTACTTACCCATCTACCTACATGCCTACCCATCTACCCACCCACCTTCCTACCTACCACTTATGCAATGCCAACATCCATCGATGGATATAACAATATGAAGGTATTGCAAATAAAATTATTTAAAACCACTTTAGTAATATTCAAGGCTTGATGACAATAAAATGCTTGTATCGCATAGAACTTTATGACCCTGGTTTTATAAGTGCGCCTCCACTTTGGACTATTGAATGCATGATCCACCTTATATAGTTTATTTAATTCACTTAAGTAATGGGCACTAGATTTCAAATTTTGATGTATTTATGAGTATGATGTACTTAATAAATATAATGTACGTTTAGGAGTAATATGTCCTTATTTTGTGTTATATTTAAGAAAAACAAATAATATTTAGGTTGTGGGAAATCACAAGTATTTAGGATTTTTGCAACTTTTCAGGTTAATTAAAATCAACTCAAAAACATATTTTGGAAGGAAATCTTCTTTTAAGGATATATGGAGCAAATTTCATTTTTTTAAAAATTTCCAAGGGGAGAGAAGGAGAGAAAGATTAAATAATCATCTCCATACACAAAGTATGCACATCCCACCTTTTTTTATATAATTAGCTTTATAATTTAAGGTAGATGCAAGTTACAATGGTTCATTTTTGTGACAAAACGATGTTTTTTTCCTGAGTACTTTTATTCAAATGCATATGGTGATTAATATATCTTTAAATCTACTAATTGAGACTTGGAACTAAACTAATAAATTCATTATGAAGATAATTGTGTGGTTATTTGTTGATAAAAAAACTCATTTGTTGGTAGTAATGGACTTTTGAAGTTGAAAAATATGAATTAATCATCTAACTGGAACATCACAAAATGGAAAATTTAAGGTTGATTCACATTCAAAATTTGTTGTTGGGACTCAATATGTAATGTAATACAAGATGATAAATTCATATGAGGAATACTTTTTTGAAAACTTTAATTGTTTAATAGTTAAAGACTTTTGAAATATTTAAAATTTGACCATATTTTCATAAGTCTATATGAATTGCAATTTTTGTTTGTTTTTCAATTTCTTTGTCCCCAAAACATTTTTTTTTTAAGTTTTAAATGGGGCATTATCCCTTTGGACTTTGTGGGTTTTCCTTTTAGGACTTCCAAATTTAAAAATGACATCAATTACATTAAATATAAGTTTTCACATAGATTTTGGAAGGTTTGTAGGTGATTGAACATGTATTATTCAAAGATTATGATAATAGCAATTTTCTAATGTAACAACCATATTCATTTGAGTCATTTTAAATAATCTAATATGGACTTATAGGTAATTTTTGCTAATATTGAGCCACTATAGCTTACTTCTACCACAATTTATTATTATTAAAAATTTTAATCTTGCATTTATATATTTTATATGGTTATTAAGGTTCAGGGCATTTATCATTAGGATATTTTAACATTTAAAGTTCATTTTCATTTAATTATTT
>Ga0209208_10004355_pt1 | contig 20058 bp, 19 predicted proteins | sample S1TSphfallax_3_FD_187694 | JGI IMG/M metagenome (GOLD analysis project Ga0209208, IMG submission 187694) | Host-associated microbial communities from peat moss isolated from Minnesota, USA - S1T2_Fd - Sphagnum fallax MG (SPAdes) (version 2) | ecosystem: Host-associated > Plants > Peat moss >...
ACCCTTAGTAAACATTTACACCATATAGTGAACCATTTTCACCAATGAAGGTAAGGGTAGTGAAATTACAATGAACTTAATTCACTTTTATGGTTGCATAGTGAAATAGCCTAGTGAACTTTGGCCACATCTCCTAGTAGTGCCGTGGACTCTTGAATCTTCAGAGGGCGATGGCAGGGGTCAAAACTCAATGGCTTAAAGAGTTCTTTATATCATTAGAAATCCCTTGGAATGTAGATGTCCAAAATGGGCTTGCATCACCCATTTAGACATCTGACACACACGTTATGGCCAAAAGAAGGGTCGGGGATCAAATTGGCAATTTGATTCCCGACCACTAAAAGTCAAGAATTGATCCAATTTCCTTCTGTGCAGGTGATGTGTGACATACCGTTGGAATCTCTCAATGAGGGCTACAACTTTGCTATAGACCTCATCTCCATTGAAGGTCTACACGCAAAGTTATGTCGCCCCAAAGTTGCGGGAGTCTTAACCTTGGCAATTTTGGGATTCCCACTTGGGAATCCCGAAACAAAAAATCATTTAGATGTGAGCCCTGTGGGTAGCCACAAAGTATACTATAAGGGGGAAGGTGATGGCTTCCCCCAAATCCAAGCCGTGATGAGTCTTGTGAATTCGAGTCGTTCGTGGCTTGTCCTAGCACCAAAAGTGCTCCAACTATGCACTAATCACCTTGTGTTGGTTTGTGTAGGCCTGTGTGAGTAAGTGAACCTTGTCAATTCTTCCTAGTCCCATCTTAGAGCTCCAACACGCCCCTCTACCCCTCTAAAGTGCTATGAACTAGAGAGTGTGCTCGACTCCTTGCCCCTTCGTTGTTTTCTATTTGGGACTCACATTTGAGTCCCTCAAGGAGTTAGGAGCACGTCACCTAAGCGAGCATTGAATCACATCATGGTGTGTTGAAACGTTGGTTTGCTCTTGACACAAAAAAACCTTAAAGGGTGTAGGATTGATTGGTTAGTGTAGTGATTAACAACAACGCGCCATTACATGCACGCATTGGAAATGAAAATAAGGGGTTTCATAAAAAATAAGGTTATGGAGGCCATTATTACAGAAAACATGGAAAAAACAACCTTTATTTCATTCACCCATGTGTACCAACTAACCCTTGAAAGTGATGGAGCTTGGGGCGTATGGAGCCAACGCCTTCCCAATGTTATTTACACGATGAGATTCCCATTCCCAGAAATATTTTGTTATACATGTGAATGGGCATTACGAGGGAACATGTGTAAACACCATATTATGGTCATTCTCACATGCCTAGACATTTTTCAAGAAAATATCATTCATTTTTGTGGAACATGGTATGGATCACATCGTGGAGGGTTGGGTCACATGTTTGTGGACCCACGACATATTCCAAATGATATGGAGTCCAATGATGATGACGAAGATGAACATCTTGAAGGTGATGATGGGATCATGGAATTTGATGAGTTCATGAACATGGAGCAAAGTGATTACACTATGGGTGCCATTGTAGGGTTTAATGACACAATAAATTCATCAACCCCAATCGAAAGGGCTTTTGCACAATTGGTCACTACAATGCAAAAGATCACAAATGAATGTAAATAAGGCGATGTGACACTTTGTGAACATGCCACCTCACACATGAAAGTATTGGCATGTAATATTTGTAACAAACACCTCACAAAGGCAAATGCAATTTTACACCCAAGATTGGTGTTACACCGCGTAAAAGATGGATTGGGAAATAATGTCAAACAGTTCAAAAATTGGCATGAAACACTTCTCAATCACACAAATGTACGTCATGAATAAATGTTTTAATTAATAATCAAGATTATTGCCATTGGCATTATTTATTTATTTTTTTTAATCAATTTTGTATAGAGGAAACCGTAGCCCAAATTCTTTGAACATCATGTATTCAACACACACATGAAGTGTAATATGCCACAAAGGTTATTATTGTTTCCAAGTAATAAACACAAAAAGTTTGAAATGCAAAAACACAAGGATAGTGATGATATTGGTGTTAAATGCAGATATTGGAACTAGGCCCCAAAATCCCAGTTGGTAGAAGTAAGTACAAGTGCAAGTATTACAATTAGACCCCAAATTTGTGGTTGGTAAAGGTAAGTATAGGTGTAGGTATTACAACGAAGCCCCAAAATTCCAATTGGTAGAAGTAAATATAAATGCAGGTATTACAAGTTTAAATAAAAAATCAACCCTAAATGCAATACCCACATGCATGGTTACCCTAAAATAACCCATTTAAATGGTTTGGATACCCTTAAGTGAAGTCCTAGCCTTAAATGCAATACCCACATGCAAGGTCACACCCTAATAACCTAACCCTATATGCAATACTCGCATTCAAGGTCACTTTGAAATAACGCATGTGGGGTTTAGGCTTTTTAAAATGAAGATCCTACCCTAAATGTAATACTCGCATGTTAAGTCATTTTAAAATAATTAGCTAATTTCAAAATAATATGCTAACAAAGGGGTGTGTAGAGGTTGAGGTTGTTGATTAGGAGTTCCATGATTCTTACTTTGTTTCATTGAAATCGAAAAGAGGTTGTATTGTTTGTGAAACAAATAGTATAATGACAATTATGATCAAACTCGTCTTGGTGCATGAAGTTTTCATGGAAAAGTTGAACTCGCAATCTATAACGTGGAATAATTATCTTAAATAATGATTTCAATAAATTATTCAAATAAAAAATAAAATAAAGTTAATCAATCAAATATCAAATTAATCCATCTGACTTTTAGATTCAATTTTTTAGTATCCAAGTAAATACATTTAAACCAAATGATTAGTTAATTATTTTAAATAAATAAATGATTATTTAATTCTTGATAAGTAATCATGTAAATTATCCAAAATATTGGTCTATTAATTATTTAATTATATGACAAAATTTGTTGATAGTTCATTAATTATTTAAAATAGTTTTTTAATCATACATTAAATTGGGGGGAAATTTCTAGGGTTAGACATATGTGAAACAATATAATTTCATTTTATATCTTCTTTAAAGACATTGGGAAAATTAGGTTGGAGAGATCACACAAAGGTAAGAAGTAAACCTTATGTGAAAACCTAACCCTAAATGCAATACAAAGTTTGTAGAGATCAAAAAATACAAAGTATTTAATTTAATAAGATTTTAAACCATGTTTTAAAAAAATCGAAGCAAATGATTTTCTATTTTTTGTTTTGTTTTACATAATAATAAAAATGACCTCCCCCATATATTAATCCTATGTTCAATTGAAATTTTATTTTATAATTTTATGATATATAGTAAATAAATTCTTGGCTAAAATAATCATATAGTGGATCAAAAATATTTTATTATTTATACATGTATAACACAAGTCCTTATGTAAAATTTATTTCTTATGATGTATAATATTGGTTCAAATATTGGTCCAAATATATTGTTGATTCATTTCAATACATATAATATCTTCATATTTATTTAAAATAATATAAAAATGGATATATATATAATTTAAATTATATATATTAACCCATGGTTACGCATATTGCAATTATTTTTAATGAATTTTTTTTTTAATGCGAATCTTAAAATTCCAAAATCGTTAGGTATGAAAATGTTCATAAGCTCTTAGAAGGCATGCTAAAGTTTGTGTGGATTTAGAAGCTTTGTGAAGGCCAAGTTGTTATGTAATGTTTTCGACACCTTCAAAAGTTGAAACATGAGTCAACTTTCAAAAAAACACAATAATGTTGATAAAAAAAAACCAAGAATCTATAGCCTTGACAAATTACTAACTTCAACAAAAGTTCATCGCCAAGGTTGTCATATTGACTAAAGTGTCAACATTGATCAAGCTAAACAACCTAGCCTAAACATGAATAATAGGTTAATAAACCACTTGTTAAATAACCTAAGTAACTACCTAGTAGGCTACCTATGTAATATAGGCCTATTATGTGATTTATGCACTGATGTAGGCCTTCTAGGTTAATATCTTCGATGGTGTAGGTAGGTATTGAAGGTGGTTGAGCTTATTAAGTAAACATATTAGTTATATAGGTAGTTTACTAGCCTAGGCCACATAAGGGTAATAAGCATTTCTGAAAATTTAATGTCTATTGCTTATTATATGATAACATATTAAATTTGAACTAAAAAAATTTATCAAAAAGACAACACATTTTTTCATATAATTGTTATAAGTATATACTATTGGATTATGATTCAAGTGTAGAGTTTGGGACATATAAATTAATGAACATTTGTTTTACAAGTCTATAGTAATGAAAATAAATCTAGGGTGCATTTTGGGGGGAACTTTAAATGCAAAAATATGCTTGTCACTCTTCCTAGTCGCATCCCAGAGCTCCAACATGCCCCTCTACCCCCAAAGTGCTGCGAGCTAAGAAGCGTGCCTCAACTCATTGCTCCTCCGTTGTTTTCAATTTAAATTCACATTTGAATCCATTAAGGAGCTTGGGAATGTGTCATCTTGCCTTCTCCTCTCCACGTTCTTGCAAAGTTGAGGTCTCCACCTTCTTCAAACCTTGTGTCATGAAGCTTTGTGCTACTTAAGCTTGGGAGCTATATTGAGTTCTCAAGATGGGGTGAATGGGAAATGAGGTGAGGGAGGTAGGAGGGGAGGGGGGGAGGTAAATAGGAAGGGAAAATTTTGGGGGAGAAAAGGGGGTTAAAAAATCCCTAGGTAGGGGAAGAGGATGTGTTTTTGGTTCATCCCCAAAATGGATTCATCTTCAATTCGTGCATTGGTGGTTGCTGGTTCATTCCAACCCACTATTGCACCTTATGGAAAAAACTAATCACCAATCCAATATCCTAGGGGCTTCACAATCCAACCAAAAAAATAATTTAATGCAACCCCATTCCTCCACCCTCTTACTAAGGGCTCCACAACCCAAATGAAAATATTGAAAGAAACTTATGTGATTAAATGAATTAAATTTCTCTAATTTCGTACAAGGAAATTTCAAAATGGCACAATCATTTCCCAACTCTTCATCTTTTTCAAAAGAATTTTCATGCATGGGTTTTCTTTTCCATTTTCCTGAACGTCCATTTCAAACCCAACAATAAGAAGGTGGCCGTGTTGATCTATGGTAAGAATTATTATCCATATCTTCAATGCAATGTACCCCAAAAAAAACACATGACCCCGAACCCAATAGGAAGGCCTAACATGCACTCAAAGTGCCTTGATTTTTATTTTTTTCTCTTGTTCTCAACTTATTCCTTTCAAGGTTGCAATGAGTTCCCATCAAGTTTTATGTTCCCTAGGTTCCCAATGTGTTCCACAAGGGTGTTCCTAATAACACCTAGCTTTAATCCCATATGTTTTGCCCAAAGTCCTCCCCTTCTCACCTGTATAGGTGGGCCAAAGGGGGAGGCGCTCCATAGAATCTTCTATGTTTTGGAACCTCCAAAGTTTGAACTTTGTTTTTTGCAATGGGCCAATCAAATTGACTCATTGCAAAACTGAAAATTTGGACTTATGAAGCACCCCCAACTAATTAATATGAAACAAAATAAGTACCCTAACTCAATAACTAAATAGTATACAAGAATTTCATGTAGGAATTGTCCATATCTTCAATGCAATGAACCCAAAAATAGAAAAGTCATGGCCCCTAACCAAAAAATAAAGGGGGCAATGTTCACCCATGGTAATATCTTCAAAGCCATGTACCCAAGAAAAAAACAAAACACCGATGGCTGAGCGGGGAAAGACAAGGTTTTAGGGTTTAGGGTTTAAACCCTAAACCCTAAAGACCGTGCACGCCAGCCCTGTCGCTCAGCCACCACGTCATTCAATTGCAGGTGAGGAAATTGGCACCAATGGGCTCGGCCTCTAACATGTGCGCATGCTTGTATGCATAGTTGTTGGACGAACTACAACCTTTGTTTTGTGCATACTTGTTGGACGAACACAACAACGTGTTAATGAACTGTAGAATTTTTCATCTATGTTTTAGTGAGTAGTTTCTTTTACTCCTTGGTGCTCACTAGTTCCTTAACATTCGTCGGTTGCAAGTGGCGTTCATTGGATGTGTTTTTGCCGTTCAATAATCCTTTGCAGCAGTGTAACTGCTAATATATGTAAATTCCCAACTTCATCTCCATTCTTTTGTCTATAGGTTTAAGGTTTCTAAGGCATTTTTCTTGTCTTAGCTAATGCATTGTGTATGTTTTTTGTTTTTCGTTTTATTTCTATGTATAATTGTTGGATGAACTAGGACCTATGTTTTGTTTCTGTGCATAGTTGCTATGCATGATTGTTGGACGAACTTAGACCCAAGTTTTGTTTTTGTCCATAATTGTTGGACAAACAAAAACCTTTGTTTTTTACATACTTGCTAGACAAACATGACCACTTGTTGATGAATTGTGGAATTGTTTGTTTACATTTTGGTGAGTAGTTTTTTTCAAGTTATTTGGTGCTCACTAGTCCTTTGGCATTCATTGGTTGCAAGTGACATTCATTAGATGTGTGTTTTAATGTTCAACATTCTTCCAAAACATTGCAATTGCCAACAAAGGTAAGCTTCCAACTTAACATCCATTTTTTTGTCTTTAGGTTTAGGGTTTCTAGGCCATTGTTCTTGTCTTGGTTAATGAATTGTCTATGTTTTGTGTTTAGGTTGCAATGGTTGAAAAGGAATGTTATTATGTCAAAAGTGTGGGTGGAGTTCATGAAAATATTCCATCAACTTCCTTTTTTCATATGCTATTAGCTACCCATGTTCATAAGTCGACTTTTTCCCCTCATGTGCCATTTTCATCCATCTCAAATGTTGAAAATGTACATCTATCACTTCCCAACATCTCAGATGTCGATGCTTCGCAACTTGCTGTTGTAGAACCACAAGCTGTGTCTTAGGGACCTCATAGCCGTTAATCTATATGTTGGGATTTTTTTGTCAATGATGGTTTGCCAATGGATTTAGTGAAACCACAAGTGTTATGGTGCATAATTTGAGCAAAGGAAACACCAACTCAATGAGAAGGTGGCATAACATGTTCAACAATCAAGGAAGAAAAAAACAACTTGGTCTACCTTTGCAATTACTTCATTTTTTGGTGCCACAAACCCCTACAAAAAAATTGATGAACAACAGCAACAATTTCTAGAGAATTTGGTCCTATATATTTGCAATGCTTACAAGCCCATGTCAACTTGTGAAAATGTTTGGCTTTGGAGGTTTTATTTTACACCAAAGCCCTTCTATATTATTTCTTTTTTTATTTTCTTTTGTGGAGGAAATGTTGCCAACCATGGTGAAAAAGACCATTACCATCGTGTTTTGCCAAATCTTACATTGGCAATAGTGGTTTTTGTTAGTTTTAATTTATGGATTTCTCATGGCAAGGTTGATACTTTTGCTTTGGTTATCAATTTCTTGAATGACAACTAGGTGCCCTTGCATATTACTTTGGGGTTGTTCAAGGTGAATGAAACAAAGTTGGACAATCAATGACTATACAAATACATGTTTTGTTGGACAAATTTGGTCTATTACACCCAGTTATTGCATTCGTAAAAGATGAAGGCACAAATCTTTCTACTATGGCAGCAATTCTGCATTCCATCATTGATTGTGAGACCCTAAAGATTCTTAGGGTTTACGAGGGCACATGGTTTGGGCATGTGATTCCAAGGTTTGCTAATATGCAACAAATGATGAAAAAGTTTGTGTTGGGTTGAGAAATGTTAATGTGAAAGAAGTTCAAAGTGGTTTACAAAAAACCATTACATGGACAAAAAAGTTTGGGAAATGAAGGCAAGAATGGGAGCAGGCTTGTTTTGAAAATGGCATGGGATATTGAAAATGGAAGGCCTTTGTGAAAACCAAATTCGCTAGCAAGGTCATCATGTTTCAAGAAACCCTTAAGTTTAAGAATGCCATAATTCTTTGTTATAACAAGCAGAAATCTATTGTTTTACAACAAAAAGTACTTAAAGCCCAAGTGTGGACTATTGCTGAGGTAATCGCCTCTACTTTGAATCATGTTGTATGTGCTTGTGTGATGAATCAAAGTAGGGGCCACTAGTTCTTGTCAAGTGCCTTAACAATATCCATTACCTTTACTATGGAAATGGAAGCTCAATAGCTAGAGCTTTCTATTGGGCTTCAAATATCTTATTTGTTTGAAACAAAAATTTTCCTTCTACATAAGAATATGTGGTTAGAGGTAATAAAGGTAATCAAACCTTTTTTGGAGTTTCTAAGGTCTTATATGTAATGTCAGGGCGCATCCAACTAATGAATTACAATTATCCCTCCTCGTTGCCCCCTCCCCTCATCGAGCTCTGTCTAACACCTTTTTCATTTGTCTTTTGGCACACCTTGCATGGTTCTACATTTAAACCATGTGCAGTTTTTCATCGTTAAACATGTTTTGCAAAACAAATTTTGCATGTTCTATTGTCAATGTGTTCATTTTGAAACTCGAATCACTATCTTTAGATATGGTAAAAAACTATTAACATAAATTTTAGCTTTTGAAAAGGAGAAAAATTCTTATCAAAAAGGAGAAAACTCAAACCCTAAGAGCTACATGGTTATGTGCAAAATTGCACTGTTAGGCCCATAAAAAACACCACATAGTGCTCAATTGGGTGGGTCGGGGGATGTTTGGCATCCTGTAGTGGTGACCAGTCTTTCAAGAAAATCAAATGCACCTTGTATATGGGAAGCCATGTGAACGCCACAAGTCAAGCCTTTCACATAAACTAGATTCTTAAAAAAGGTTAGGTGTTAGGGGCTACAACAAACTAGTGCTTCTATGGATGGGCTAATTGTAACCGAAAGTCTCATAATACAATCACAAAACCTGTGAAATGATCAATAAATCATTGCCATGTCACTACGCCCAAGGCCTTTGAAGACTATTAACTTCATCTAAAGGCACATTATTTTATTGGCAAAAATGAACTGCTAGAAATCTTTTGTGACAATTGCAGAGTGCGACAACAATTCAATTCTAGTCTTTAGTGTTTTCAACAAAACATTGTTTTAATGCATATAACATAATGACATTACCTTGTTAAATTCACATGTTTTACGAGATGTGCCAATAGGGAAGAGACTACGCATCTGTGTAGGATTTGGACTTGGGGATAAAATTTTGGCTCATTCGTTGGCCAATGTGGAGATGACAAGTGTTGATAGAATCAAAATTTTCACATGGTTGTGATTTTCCATGTTTGGGTGGATGTAACCTTAAATACATTAAGTTTTCAGACAATTGAACATTTTAGGTGTTAATGACCGTCGAATCATTCGTTTTCATCCTCGGGAGGGAAGGTTAATGACAAACTTTCTGAAGGAATGCATACCTACCTACCTAGTTATTGTCGAGGCCCAAATGCAAAGGCGAAAGACTTAACAACCAGAAGTGTTGTGAAGGGAAAGGGGAAGGGAAGGGAAAGGGCCATGTTGTTTATGAATGTGGTAGAAATTGCAAAGAGTAGAGCACAAGAATAAAATATCAAATCCATAGGTGATGTGAAGTTGGTGAAATTTTGCAAAAGATTGGTGAGGGAGTTTAGAGGGGAAAAGATTTGAAATGGTTGGGGTACGACACTAGCAAAAGGATATTGTGTTATGCATGGAAGCCATTAGGATTTCTAATGATGCCGGCCATAACCTGAAGTTGAATCAAACCATGTTTTTTTATTGTGTAGAAAACAACAATGCTCACATGCTCAAGGCGATTTTCAAGAACCATAAGGTTCACATGAATGCTTACAATGATGAGGTAAGATGAAAAAATTTCATCATTTGTTTGTTGAGAACATGTGTTTGTTTGTTTTGTCTCTCCTTATGTTCAAATTGAATGTTGTTGCGATCAATCATTAAGAAATTTTTAGTTCTTAGAAATACGCCTGCGCATCTTTCTACACGAATTGCGATGCTCTCCTTTGTTTTCTAGAAGCCAAAAAGATCTCACATTCTATAAATAATTGGAAGTTTTTCTTTTTCTTATCAATTTTGTCTTGTATTCGTTGGATTTGCGATCCATTCAAATATGACTGTACAAATGATGATTACGGGGCAAGTGTAATGAAGAACCAATATCATATATTATTCCCTTCCAAATGATGGTTATGCCAAGGAAATCTAAAACCTGAGGAAATTACTGGGGAGTTTTTGAGTGAATCTTATGTTAGTATTTGTGGCCATCATTTAAGAAAAAAGAAAGAAATTAACATCTAGCTATTGTTTGAGAAAGGCAAATGGATGATGACCACGTACAACAGGAAGGCAGGATTTGATGATAAAATTAGGAGGTTATTGTAGGTCTTTGCAAATTGTTGCCTCGGCCATGTTCTACAAAGAGAAAGACTTAAATAGCTTGGGTGAATTAGAAGGGAGGCCGAAAATTAATGATAGTTTTGGTATGCAAGGTGTGATAGCACCTCACATCGCTATGTACAAGTATGAGATTAGTCAAAGTTTGGAGATAATAAAAATATTGCTTGAGAATGGCACTTATGTGTCCATTAAAGTAGGAGTTCCACCATCAACACACAAGATTTCAATTGTCCGCAAGGACAAAAAGTCACCTCATGGAAAGATTATTTTGGAAACCAAGAGAATTACTCTTGGCCAAAAGGCTACACTGCTCTTAGCATTGGAGTTGAAATCATCTTTCTATCTCCAAGGTATTTGACAAACTCCTTTATTCCCTCCAGATGCATTCGGTTCCAATTTTTGAGCTTGCTAGAAACTATGACTTGGTAATTCAAACACTCAATTTGAGCACATTCAGTCGATTCCCTCATGAAATTAAAAGAAATGAATGCATATTTGATGTGCACAATCATTGCAAAAACCTTAATTTTATGAAGATCTGTGCCCTATGGATTTAGACGGGCTTATATTCTTCGGATTATCTAGAGAATTTTAGGTTTTTGCTGTCAACGTTATTAGGCAGGTGATTTTTATATTTGGTTTGCAAATGTATGGTCCTATAATGAATGGTTGAGCCTTTTACATTTGAGCAGGTTGGGAGTAACGACATTGGGATGACATGCTCAAGCTGCTTGTTGCAACAACCATCAATCACTACCATGAAAAGAAGGAATTTGCCTCACCAAGACCACTTGTTACTATCCAAAAAAATTGGGCAAAGGTGTTTGAAAGTGGAAAGCATGAGTTGGTTGAAGTGTGGGTAGAAGGAAAAAACATCACTATGTTCAAGCTCCTCCTATTTGGGGCATCAAATGCACGTTTGATTCTTTTCCATGTATCCCTCTAAGTTTTCCAAGTTGTTAAGGGTGTAGGATGATTACATGATTTGGATGAACAAGGCATTTGAAACATGGATTGTTCTTGGAGCATTGTAATTTTGAATTCTTGTGGGTTTTGAATCATGACAATGTGATTTGGGACTACCCAAATAGGGAAGATCTAGGGAAGAGGAGGAAGATTCTTGAACATTCCTATAACAATAGATTTGCACTTCACATGCATACATTCTTAGATTAATGCATGTGAAGTGCAAATCTATTGTTATAGTAATGTGGAATAATTTTGTAGGAATTCAATTTCACTTCTACCACAAGTCTATAATTGCAAATGGGGGATGATTAAGAAAAAATCTAAAAACATTATTAGGTCAAATGAAGAAATGAATTGCTTTAGTTTGGGCATATTTTGTACAATTTTTGCCTTTGTTCTTTTTGACTGGAAAGTCTAATTTGAGGTGTACATCTTCTTGGCAACTGATTATAATTGCATTTTGCATTTAACATTTGTGTTTTGGTGATGTCCTTTTATCAAAGATCTACACCTTCCAATGCATGTGTAGGCTCTTTTTAATGCATTATTGCAAAAAATATTGTTAGTACAAAAATGTTTGGTTCATATCAACTAAACGTTAGTTGGATCAATTGACACATAACTCAAGTTGTGTAAACTAGATATCTAAGGATGTTAATGCTTCTTGTATCATTATTTATAGGTCCTAAAGTTGAATCTTGAGAGTGCAACAACATCATATTCTATTCGATTAGATCTTAATGAAGCATCCTTCAATGCAATGAAAGCTATGTTTGCCTTTCTCTACATTAGTAAGGTTGATTGTCAATTCATGGAGTAAAGGGGTCTCGATCTTCTACTCGCAACTCACAAGGTAAGAATATATCACCTTTATGCAAATGTAGCTCCACTAAGAAAAAAAAACATTTTCTAACCAACCAATTTTTGATTACATGTCGTCCTCAACTTTGTTTCAACTACACAATAATATTTATTTTAAAAAATTCCATGTCGATGGGATGGCATTTCAAATGAATTGACGTGTCAACTAATTTGGTACGTGTATGGCATTGACCACTAACAAGTGTTGACCGTCAAAAGATTTTTTAAAATAAAATATAACCCAATTGAAGAGTAGTTGAAAATTCCACTTTGCCATGACATTATGCCACATCAAGTCATTGCTTGATTATTTTGGTAGACCTTGTTTTCGAATGGATGAAAGAAGGATATTGATGGATGAAATATTGGATGCATTTTCAACTTTAATTATCATTACATATACCCTACCCATATATTACTTACCCACCTACCTCTTTATCATTACTTACACCTTACGTACATGTTACTTACTTACTATTGTAATTTATACCTACATATCACATACCTACTTACCTACGTACCTACAAACTATTGACCTACATAATTTAACCTACACCCTACTTTACATCACCTATGTTATAATCTAAATCTATTTTGGCCTACAACTTATCACCTACCTATAATTACCTTGGTAATATATGTAATAAGTACCTACTTAACCTACAATGTATTACCTACCTACCTACAAACACCTAGAAGTAATTTGCAACAAGGGTACTTGTTTAACCTACAACCTGCCTAGGTAGCTAATGAGGCATGTAAATAGGTAGGTTACCTAAATAACTAAGTTGGATAGCTAGTGAGGGTAGATTTAAATGGGGCGGCAAGGCAAGGTGAGTTACAACTACCTACCTACTTATTGTCTACCTAGATGCAATGGGAGGTTCCTAGGTAAGTAATAGGTAGATATGTTAAGTCAAACGTAAGTAATTAGGTTACTTAAACTAATTAGGTATAGGTAAATAGGTATTAAGTAGTTAGGTGACTAGGTAAGGCTTTTAGGTAGGTATCTACTTGATTTTTATTTCATCATGGTGTCACAACTCAAAACCTACCTAGGTCTACATAGGCTTTAAGTTAGGTAAGGATGTTAATTGGACCTAGGCTAGGCAAGCTACTTTAGCTTAGCAAAGGTTCAAATTTGTGGTATAAAATAATTGGTATATAATTTTATGGCATTTTACATATTCATTAAAATGCTATAAATTGCCAGAAAAATAAAATTATACCATTTATAATGTTTCAAATTATATCATAAAATGTCATTCATATATAAATGATTCCATTTATGCCATTAAATGTCATATAATATATATATAATGCCATAGTTAATTATGAATGGATGAATTTAATGTGGCATATAGTATGAATGAATGATGTAATGGGCCAAATAATATGGATGAATGGATCACATGACATATAATAATGGTGGCAATGTGTTGGCGAGAAATTCAAAATTTGAATTATAGTTGAAAACTATTTGAAACGATGTCAATTTGCATAGTTGAAAGTTAGTTGACATCCCAACTATAATTACATACCTCATCCATCCATGGATGAAGGGATTGCCCTTATATAACATTGTCTTTCACTTTGAGCTTTTTTTGCGTTCTAGTTTGATTTTTTTTTTTTTTTTAACAATTTGGTTTGTTTTTATCTTGCTTTTCTTTAGGCCCAACTTGTGTTTAGAAGTTTAAATCATGTAGTTTAATATCGGATTTTTTTCAAGTGAGTGCATTGTGCCTTTTGCATGTGAGGAATTTCAAGTTTTTCATTTTAGGATTATTGTTGATTTTTTTTCTTTTTTTTATCATGTTCAATCTTTTTTTTCTTCTCTTCATTGCACTTTATTTAAAAAATTATTACGCACATTAAGGTCATATGGTGTCAAGGCAAGTGAACATGAATAACATGAGGAGACAAGCTTATGGAATTTGGAAGCCACCACCACACATGTCATTTACAATTACAGGTGCTTAAAATTATTTTCCTTTTTTTTGTTTATTTTCCCTTTACCAAGATATTCCTTCTTTTATTTTCCCACCATGTTACCTTTAATTAAATTATTTTTTAGCTAGGTTTTTCTTTGAACTCTTGCTGGTTTTTTTTTCAACTAAGTATTTCTTTGAACTTTCATTAACGTAATTAGACTTGTTTAAGTGCACTTAAGTGTAGGGAAATCTAGATCCAAAGGGAGGGCTCTTTTCTTTCTAGTGTCCAAGAAAATGTTGAGCCCTTCCTCTTGGCACATAAAAGGCACTAAAAATCGTCACAAATAGATTAAAAATGGGAAAGTTATGGCCCCCCAAAGTAGGGGGGGTCAAGAATTCAAAACAAGAAACCACAACCAATTCTTGAACACCCAAAAAGTTCCTCGTTTGTTGTTCTATTATTATTATAGCTCCAAGATTATTTGTAGGACTTAAGGTGGCATTCCTATAGCACTTTAAATCATTTCAAATGAAGAAGAAATGAAAAAGTTATGAGCTTTGAACATAAGAGGGGTCCAAATAGAAGAAAAAATAAAAACGTGTTTTGTAAGCATGAAAGTTATTTTTCAACTTTTATTGGTTATTCTTCTTGTCTAGTTCCAAAACAAACACTTGGGCAATGAAAGCTAAACTTATGAACCTTTTCAACCATCAATGCAAGTAAGGTTTTGATTATGTTTGTTTTAATGAAATATTTTCCACTAAGTTTCAACTATATAATTTTTATTATATTTTGATTGGGTTCAACTAGATTTCAATTAGGTTGTCCATTACATGGGGCTGAGTTTGTGATAACATGTGTTGGATGTTGCCCACAATTGGGCTCACATCTGGCATCATCCCCCATCATTGCTAGGTAGTTGACATGCATGGTGGTTCCTTTGAAGATCGATGATTGTGTCCTTGAGAAACTAATGGAAGCACGTTTTGGCCTTCAACCTTCACTCCTTAAAATCAAAGAAAAAAAAGTTGAATTCAATTAATGATACAACTAAATCTAAATAACAAAGGACTCTAGAGGATTAATGGGTTCATTTGTGGACTACACATGAAGGCCAATGGAACAATTGTGTGTTATAGTCCATGAAGAAAACAAATTTAAGTAGTCATTATGAACCATGTGGATTATTACTATGGTGTAATGGACTTCATATGCACTAAAATCCATAAGAAAGCCCACAAGTTACCAAATAGTTAAGAACTTAAGGAGTTGTGTTGCATTGGCATGGAGTGTAAGTACTCCACAGTCCCTACAACCCAATAAAAGTACATCACATTCAATAACTAAGGAATACTATAAGAGAAAAGAGGAAAGGATATACATTATTTTCCATGTACATCATGCCATTTGTGTATAATTCTAGACATGAAAAAGTATTCATGTACTCCACTATGTACTCAACTTGTGAATCAATGTCTTCATTTGGATTCAACATGTGGTTTTCCACCATAATTCCAACACAACTCCATCAGTCCAACAAACCATATCTACATGTTCAATTAGAACATCATAAACAATCATATCAGATTAGAAGAAAACCCATAATTCCTTTTAACAATATGCATTAAAATGTATAAAAGTCTAAAATCCATAAACAATAGTTAGGTTGCAGAAAAGACCACAACACCCTAAAGACTCATATTAGATCATGAAAAAAAATCTAAAACCCTAAACATTCAATTTGAGAATCCTTAAATAAACTTAGTAAATTAATAGAAAATTTCCAAATTTTATAAACATTCTACATATTGTAAAAAACTTCACAACCCTTAAACACAAGTAAATTACATTGCATACAAAATGGCAAATGCACAATTCTTAAACATAAATCATATAAAATAAAAATGTAATCCTTGGGTGTAGTCATACTAACATGTACCAAAAGCAATCATAACCATTATTTAAGTTTTTGGATTTTGGATTGTAAAAAAAAAATTATTTAATTTTTTTTATAAAATGTTATTGTGAATACATTATGTACATGTCATAAAAAATAGGAATCAATCTAATGAGGGAAAAATACGTATAAAAACTTTTAACCTCTTGCAACCACTACTTAAAAGTTGCATAAAAGCAGTTGCAATTTTTGACATTAAAAGCACAATTTCAAAATATTTGTTAATGACATATTTTTAGATATTTTTTAATGTACACCTTAACATAATATTATTTAAAAAAATTTAAAGATTTTAAACATTTTTTGAAAGACATTAAAAAGATTCCAAAAAGATTTTAAAAATATAAAGCAATGGACTAAGGGGGCATGTGCGGCTCCTAATAGAATGGTTGGACCCCCTTAAACAATTTCACTAAATTGTTGAAAATTTCCATACCTTCTGAATGTATTTGTGGTATCCTTGGAAATTGAAGCCGCTTTTGAGGTGGGGGTTGGGGCTTAGTTCCAGGTTTGAAAATTGTCGGTAGCCTTCCACCACCCTTCATGCGTTTCTTCACCACACAACATGGCGACACACTTTGTGGATTTGCTACAATGTACACACGCACACTAATCATGGTATTCGTGTTTATAGGAAACAATCTTCCCTACCCATAATGGTTAGAACCCCAAACCACAAAAAAGGACAATTTTCGACCCATAGACAAGTTGGCTCACTAGGGTCATTGTCTTCAACAAAATTGGATGGTAGAAAAAAAAGGATTTCTAATCAAACCTTTCTTGAGCTTTTGTAAAAGTGCTTCCACTGTCATATGGTGCCATTTACAAGTGACAATTCACTCTTTTAAATTATACAAAGACCTAACTTCCACTTTTACCTCTTTGTTTGCCTTCTCTAAAATCAACTTAACATCTACGTACTAAGAATTTGCCAAACATTTGCAATATACGCTTTTGCGAAATAATTTCAACTTGAATGTTCTCTTTGTTCTTGACACTTACATTTTCTAAATCAATTGTTAATGCATTAAAGCTACATTGGGCCTTTTGAATAAGACCAATTTGGTCTTGAAACTAATCCTGAGCTTTTGAAGCATGAGAATCAACATCCTTTTGCTTTCTTTTGGCAAGTTCCAACTTTGCCTCTGCGTTTAATAATTTGTTTTTATGTGTGCAAGATATTGTTGTAAATCCTCATCACCTATCAAATAAAACAAATTCAAATGGTTGCAAGTTCCCCATTTACAATAAAATGTTGAACATATTGTATATGAATAAACACAAGACATGTTAACTACTTTTGATACATGGACTGAATAAAGAACCTTCGACACACTAAGCTTCTCTTTCATCACCAACACCATTTATAGTGACGACACCACCATTTGTAGCACCAACAATGTTGCCATTTGCAACAATGATGTTGCCTTTTGATTGATCATCTTTTTCATCATCTGAGCTTAAGAGCTCCACTTGCCTTGCTTGTTTTGCAGCTCCAAGGGCTCTTTGCACCTTTTGCTTCTATTTCTCCCGATTTGTCCATTTGCCATATAATGCCCAATTCATCTTTCGCCCTAGTAATTTTTCACAAGTTAATCTTCATGTGATCCCCAAAGAAATCAATCTTGAAGCAAGAAGGTAGGGCTTTTGGTGTATAATCATCCACAGTAATTCAATCTCCTTTATGTATTTTAGGTCTCCTGGAAATGTGTGATTGTAGCCATTCTTATTGACGATTGGCCCAAAGATCTTTAAAACTTTTTCCAAGCTGATGTCCTTCGGAACCTTGATGGCCTTTCGACTAAATCCCTCACACACAAGCCCATACTTTTGTGCAAAATCTTGGCGATTCATGGGACTAGCTTCACCAAGATTTGGAATTGTAGCATATATTGGAGGTGCAAAACTTGGTGGGAACTACTACACCAAAACATGGAAAATATGAGTATATAAGCAATTGGTGTTGTAGTCCTTAACCACATATATGACTAGCCATGATTACATGATTGTTAGTCCATATGGCCCCATGGTATTTACCACTAGTCGCAAAAAATGGCGTAGTTGTGAATGTCATTTGCGACTATGTCCTCCATGACTACATGACATCTTCAATGGCCAAATTTTAATTTATTTTGATTAATATCTTATTGCCACGTGGTAGTTTAGAATGAATTCAAAACTTTATTAACCATTTATGAATGAACACGTGGCAATCTAGAATAATGAAATTATTTTTCTTACTCAATTATATGATGTCAAGTGACACTCAACTTTTAGTCAAATAATGACACTTGGGACCGAGTCTAGGCCACCTACTAGGCTAGGAGACCTATGCTAGGCACCCTAGGCTAGGCAAACTAACCTAGGTTAAAAAACAACCTAGGTTATGTGCTAACCCACCTAACCTTCCTCCTAGGAAGGCTACTCCACTAATACTCCCCTAGGAACCTAAGAAGCACATAGGGTGAAGGCAAGAGGGCTCAAAACCCTTCACCTCTACTTTGAGGGGCAAAGTCCTTTGCCATCACCCCACCACATTCTTAATGTAACAAGTGAAAGTATCACAAACATATAAAGAATAAGTTTTTTTAGCCTAGATTAGCCTATGCCTCCTTAGGATGACCTAGGTTGACTTAGGTTATCCTAGGCCACCCAACAATCTAGCCTAAGCTTCCATAGGTCATTTAAAGAAAATCTAGGTCTTCCTAGGTTAAACCTAGATAACTTAATCTACCTTGGGGCTACTTAAGTTAAATTGGGCTATTTAAGTTTAACCTAAGTTAAAACTAGGTTATATTAGGCTAAATTAGATTATATTAGGCTATACTTGCCTATACTTGACCATGTTATGTTAAATTTGGCTAAATTATATTATATTTGGTTAAACTTGGCAAAAATAGGTTATTAATGTTAAAATTAGTTATAATTGGTTAAACTAGGCAATTCATGGGTACATGAGGTTAAACTTGGTTATACTAAATTATATTTGGCTAAATTAGGTTAAACTTGGCAAGAGTAGGTTATTTATGTTAAACTTGGTTATATTTGACTATACTTGGCTATACTAAATTATATTTAGCTAAAATAGGCTAAAGTAGGTTAAACATGGCAACTTGTGTCCGGTTTGCTTTAGTGGACTCTCAATTCCAAGTTTTGACATCACATGCCATCTTCAATCATCGTGCATATGCAAACGAGTGGATCGAATCATCGCTTGTAAATCTTCATCCTTCTCCAAGGGTGATGTTGCATCTTAAGGCATGTTTCCCACGCCCCGAGCATTAAAACCCAGCACCTACAATAGTTGCTCTAAACTTAATTTGACCAAAGTTGGTGTTGGTAATGGTGGACATTGTTTTGCAACAATTACTTATTTATCCCATTCGTGTTGGGTTTTAGCACGAGTGCAATTAACCTTTTCATCATTTTGCCTTTGCACAACCATGACATCTCCTAAGAGGTGAACATTCATTATAGCATTGTCTTGATGTTAAGGACCTCTTTTAGAAGTTGAAGGCCTCCCAAGTTTGGCCTTTTTTGCCACCAAGCCATGCACTTCCATTGGTCAATAATCATTTGGCAAAATATGCAACAATGGAAGTGTCGCAACCCTAGCATTTGGCTTGCGACCAAGGCAAGGAGGTTGCGAGGTTGCGGGCCTAGAAGTAGACCCGAGAGTCACATCACATGCTCCCGGGAGTGCAAAGAGTCCAGAGAGTGTGAGGGAATGAACCCTCACACTCCCAAGTGAACTCCCATGTTGGGAGTTGGTGAGAGTTGGAGTCCCAAAAGGACTCCCGAAACTTCAGAGAGCGTTTTGAGAGGTCAAAACTCAACGGCTTGGTGAGCTCTTTATATCAATGAAAAGCTCTTGAAGTGTAGATGTCTAAAATGGGCTCGCATTGCTCATTTGGACATCTGAAACTCAAGTTATGGCCAAAAGAAGGCCCGGGAGTCGAACTCCCGGGAGTCCGCCAGTTTTGACTCCCGA
>Ga0209208_10004356_pt1 | contig 20058 bp, 21 predicted proteins | sample S1TSphfallax_3_FD_187694 | JGI IMG/M metagenome (GOLD analysis project Ga0209208, IMG submission 187694) | Host-associated microbial communities from peat moss isolated from Minnesota, USA - S1T2_Fd - Sphagnum fallax MG (SPAdes) (version 2) | ecosystem: Host-associated > Plants > Peat moss >...
TTTTTTAGTTAAATGGAGGGCATGTTTTGCAAGTGTATTTTTTCCTCCACTATTTGGTGGTTTTCACTATTTTAGAGAACCATCAGTTTTGGTTCTTTAAGGTCCTATGTGAAAATCAACTTTGTTCCTGTTTTTTTTTTTTTTTTTTTTTTTTTTTTTTTTTTTTTTTTTTTTAAATTTTTAAATTAAGTGTTGGCGAGAACCGACCCAGTTATCAATATTTGAATATATATATAACCCAATTATGAAGGTTGTCAGTTTTCACAAGTTTGATAATAGTTGGTTTTCTTGGTTAATTCTCACAATCCAGATATCAAACTTGGAAAATTTTAAAAATTATTCACTAAAATTTAGGAATTTTTTAAAAATAATCTATAACTTCATGTATCCAAAATTTCATCTCTTTCAAAAGCTCTTCAAATTGTTCTAACTTTTCTTCCAAAATTAAATCCATCTGAATGAGTTCTACAAAGTCAGAAAAGGATTCACAACCTAGAGTCTTAGGGTCATTAGGCCAATTTTTGTTCACAAAAATTAATTTTAAAACAAAATTGATTACAATCGACATTTTTTTAAATTTGTAAGTATGTTAATTAAGGAGAAAAAAATTTCAATTTCAATTTGAAAAATGGTCTCATGTTTTTCCAACCACCAAAGAGAACATTTCATCTCTTTAACATTCACATGAAAACACTTGAACATTTTTTTTTTAATTTGGAAAGTTCATTTGTTGGTTTGCTTGTCTTTGCTACCATTCCAAAATATCAAAATTGCAATCATCACCCACTTTCTAGTTAGTAAGGTTCTTCTCGTATTCAAATTAGTGGATGCAAATGATGATAGTGGATATAAAGACTTTGTGTCATATATTTCAACAATGAATACTCCTTATTCACGACTAATGAATGAAAACATTAAGCCAAAAATTTTGAACCTCGAATCTAACATCAAAGCTAAGATAGTCTTGAATGAAAACTCTAAGCAAAAAAATTTGAACCTCGGATCTAACATCAAAGCTCAAATATTATGTGTTTTTTTCTTCATATTTTTTCATAAAAGAAAAAAAAATCCAAAACACTAGACACCTTTTTTTTTATGTTAGAAACCAAACTCAACAATTCAATAATTGCACCATAATCCTTTTCTATTAAAGTGTTAAAAGAAGGTGAAAATTCAAGTTCTTTTCTAAGTTTCAAATTCATGGATGTGGGAAAATCAAACACATCACTTATTAACCAATGACCCCTATATTGATTTAAGACACAAACACAAACAATAGAAAAGAGGTTATTTACAATAATTTAGCAAATGTACCAAGTTAAAAGAGGTGGTACTAAGGTTGTCATCTTGACTACACTTTGTCTATTATAACAAAGTTCAATTACATTCTTAAAAAAGGATAATTTTGCTTGTAAATATGCAAAACCAAAAAGATTTAGTAATTATTTCATTAGCAAAAATTTCAAAAGACATGAAAGTTCAAAAGAAATGATTCTAATTGCAACAATTTTTATTTTTTTTCATTCAAATATTCAATTTTCTTTGAAGAATGTTTGAATTAAAACAATTGTTGTTCCACTCTTGTCTGCCTTTTCCTGATTTTTTGGACCAAATTATTCATTTTTCAAATCAAATTGAATGGGCTTTGATTTTTTTTAATTCAAACCCTCACAAAAAAACAATTCATTAATTGCAACATATTGATAGGCCTTAAAAAATGCATGATCAAAACATGTACCATGAAAACTTTCCTCTAAACCCAAAATTCACAACTAACAACTAATTTGAGAACTCTAATCATAATATGGAGCTTAAAGTTTTCATCTTTCACATAAGCAATTGCAAAGTTGTATTTGTCTAATAGTTCAATCAAATTCTTGGCCAAGGATTGTTCAGAAATACCTATAGCTTCAAAAAATTCAATTATGATTTTGTGGTTGCCAATCAGCTCCCAAAAAATTAATCACAAAAGCAAAGATGTCATGAGCACCTTTTGACATTTAGAATCAAAAGTAGCAATTGCAAGCACTATGCCAAAAACATTAGAATATAATTGTTTGGTTTTCTCACCAACCTAAGCAGAATTTCTTGTGAAAATTATCTTTGAAAAAGAAACATAACTCTAAAGCATAAATGTATATTGAACCACTTCAACCATGGGCAAACGGTTTTTAACAATCAACAAACTCAAGTCTTCCACAAATTGCTTTTGCTACACATCCTTGTTCTTGAAAGGATCTTTTTGAACAAAAAAGTTGGAAATGACATTACTAGATAAATCAAGTCTTTTTTGGGCAAGTTGTCTTTCCAATTCTCCTCTTACAATACTATTTTACTTCTTCCTCAAATATCTTTACAATGTTAAAACGATTTTCAAACACATTTTTTTCAATGTTGTTATGCCATTTATTATGTTGTATAAAATAAAACCCTTTGTTGCATGTGTTTTTGCATTAGATATTAAAATTGGATCGTTGTAACAAAATATACATCTCCTTATTTGAGGCATTTTCACATCAACTTTTTTATTATCATCCACATAATAAAAAACTTAACACAATGCATTTATATTGTGACTTTACATTTATTTCTTTGAACATGCAATTTTTTCTATATATATAAATTCTTGTCAATCTAAAAAACTGTTCATTTCAATTTACAATAACTTAATAAATTTCAAACTCATTTTTCCCTTATCTCTTCTTCTATTACAACATCATTCATAAATATTTCACATTCATTACTACTTTCATTTTTAGATGGTTGCTCCATTTTTAATTTTCACAAAACCTTTCTACTTAATGAATGGGGAAACTAATTAAATAGCCTTGTTTTCTACTAAATCATCAACAAAATCAAAGGTGCCAACATTTATAGTGAACAAAGTCATTCACTTTCTCTCCTTTGACAAAGTGCAAAAGATGTAAAGAACAAATATATGGGTTTGTAATTGAAACAAGGTTCTTGCAACCCAAAAACAAATATCCACATTAAGGGTTTACCAAGAAAACCAAAAAAAATACAAATGAAAGAATAATGAAAAGAATGAATTCTTTTTGAAGATAAAGACATCTATATTGTGATATTTCCACACAAAAAAAACTTGCAAAAGAACTCACCTAGTAATTTCTACAAGAGCTTGGCGGTTAAATTCCACAAACCACAACCACATGCAAACAAAGACCCAAAAAAATGACAAAAATGAAAGAAAAAATGATTTTAAATAAAATAAAATGATAGCTACATTAAAATCTCCCAAAAAAAAGGCAACAACAAAATGAAAAACAAAAAAACAAGTCAAATAGGAGAAAAACATGAAAAACAAAAAAAAACTCACATAATGTTTGTTGCTAAAAGTTGTTGGGGGTTATTAGTTGAGCTCCACACTCCATAATTACCTACATGTGCAAATGGGGGGCAATACCAACCAAACATAAAGAGCACCAACAAAACAACAATGGAACAATAACACAAAGGAACAACAACAACAAACCCAATAGGTACAAGGTCAAGCATAGTACTTGAGGTTGAAAAAACATCAACAAAACAATAATAATGGCGAAGGAAAGGAAGGGCAAAGGAACAACAATGAAGTAGTAGTGCAAAAAAACAATGCACAAAATTTAAAGGAAAGGGAAAAAATCAAAGAACCTTACACGTCACAATCACAAAGCAAGTTCACAATTCACTTTTCACACCTTATAAAATTTCAACAACAAACATGCAAATGAAGAATGAAAATGCAAATGGGTGAACTTGATTCCTTGAGGTTCTTTATAGGTGGGAAGCAAGGAACAAAACCCTAATATAACATCCATCAACCACCATGCCCCTTCAATGGATTCTTTTTAAACCCTAATTACTTTTACATTTTAGAGAATCTAAAAATTAGATATGGTTTTAACCGATATGGCCACCCAAGTCTGACATTTTTTTAAAAAGGTTTGTTTTCATTGTTTCAATTCTCGCAAGATTTGAAACTAGTGGGTCAAACTTCATGCTAGTTCTTACAAAATTCATACTCACAAATTTTCAATGTAAAAATCAGATTGAGAATTGAAAAAGCGGTTGATAACCACCCAACACTTGTTTTTACATTCAATGAAGTTCTTAACTACATGTTTTATCATAAACAAACCCATATTTAGGTTTGTTTTGCATGAACCTTTATTCTAATATATCTACACGTGTACAACAAAAAACTACCTTTAGCTTTGTACACATCAGGAGGCTTGTAGAGCTAGTTTTAGTAAGATAGCTTCTCCTCAAAATCAATCAGTAAGCATCTTCCATCCTGAGTTGTGCAGTAGCAAAGGGTTCAGCCAGCTCTCAAGTTTCCTCTAGAAGAGTAGTTACAAGCAGTTCATAGTTGAGTTAGGATCTTCATTGTCAGTCCCTAGTCTTCTACATCTGACTTGTAGGTATTCAACTTGGACTTATCTCATCTCCTGTCATACTTCAACTTCGAATTCTGGATTGGTGCCTTTATTGATACAGTTAAATATGAAAAATCCTCATGCAAGCAAAGTGAACATTATGAGGAAAATTGTCATAAGATCACAAGCTGCAAATCTGTTTATGCAGTATAGAATCATGCTCTAGTACCTGGAACTCTGAACCAAAGAAAAACAGATTTACAAATTCTCCTTGTAAGCACCCTGTTTCAGGTCATTTAGAGTGTTTCATTTTATCAACCAAATGTTCTTCCCATCCAACAGCACCAATTCCCAGCAAACAGGAAGAAGACAAGGTCAGTATCAATCGAAAGGGTCATCAGAAACCAACAAATAGATTGACCAACTTCAAGGGTTGGGTTGAGGGAACTTCCAGTTTAATGGAAGACTCCATCCTTTTGTTTGCAAAATGCCCATTGTGGACAAATAGACATATCCTGGCTACCTAATAAGGGCATGGAAACCTGAAAGTTACCGCTTCTGCTCCTTGAGAAGCCGTGCAATCAACTCCTCCTGCACATAGGCAAACTCATTACAATGCTAGCCACCTCACAAGAGCCACAAGTCATGGTGATGTGAAACTAACTGATGAGCATTTACAAATGGAAGAGCAACCATTTACAAAGCAACTGAGTGTTTAGAAACCATCATGGATGCATCAAGAGAGAACCTTATTTCCCTTCAATGGTAGGTTCATCTCCTTGAGCATTGCCTTAAGCTGTTGCACAGTGCAGACCTGCAAATTCTTCCCAGAAAGTCTGCTTGATCCTCCCTCTGCCCCCCACCCAACCCCCCCACACACATCGCACATGCACATGCATGCAATAAGTTCTCCAAGTCCCTTGATTATGGAGGGGTAGGGTTTTCCAGTACTGATAGAATCACATCCCCTCACCTTTTCTATCAGGAGTACTGCCGTTAGCAGTGTTAGCCCTCTTCAATGCTGGCTTGTCCTCAAGCTGTCTCTCTGCAGGCCTGCCACATCAACAACATTGCCAAGAATAACCAACCTTGAACACCCAAAAGGAGCGAATCTGGACTAAACATTAATGTTTATCTGCAGACTCTCCCTTGTTATACCACCCAAACATCATGACTTATGTTTCTGTGATTTCTTCCCATCTTAGCTCAATTCAAGAAGTACGTGCTTGGAAATAACAGATGTGGCATGAGAAACACTTTTGTTGGTAGTGATTGGGATTGAAAAAAAAATACCGTTTACCCTTCCCTTCCTCAGGAGTAGAAGCAGTGGCAGCAACAACCTTGCCTTTGCTGTCTTTTGCTTTCTGGTCTGTCCTGCCTTTCTCCTTTTTCAGTGTCAGGGCACGAATAAGGATGTTGGTGGAATCTGTTTTGATCAGCTGTTCATCTGAAGGAAACAGAGGAAATATGAAAAACAGCTACCTCCCATAAACATCACAAAAATGAAGTAGCCGAGCTCATAATATCAAGAATTGCAATTTTACAGCATCAGCCAATTGCAGGAGGGAACAAACCTGGAGGGGCAGTGTCATGTTGGCATACATAAACCTTCATTCCACCCTGAAATTTAGAATGCCAAAGTTCATTACCAAACATGACCAACATCATGGACTACACAAAGTTATGTTATAACCCTAAGATTGCTGCCCTGATATAGAGTGTCCTATTTCCATGACAGCAGCTACAATTAAGCTTTTCAATTGATATAAAATAGCTTGACAAAACCATTTGAAAGTACAATCTGCTTCTCAACAAAACGCAAAGGGAAGAAACATGGGGGAAAGAAAACAGACAGAAACAAAAGAGAAAACAATGAGTAGGAGGTCACCTCCATGACCTAAAAAATGTTCGGCCAAAGGCCCTTGGCTAAAATCATTATTCAGTATCCAGTGGCAAACAATTTTTGTGAAAACTTTCTACTAAACAACACTTCATGACCTAAAATAGTCAGGAGAAAGTTTTTTGCAGCTACAATCATTTCGCTTTGAAGAAAATCAAGACACAAAATTAATTAATTCCAGGAAAGAATACCTAACCCCAGAAAACACATGTTAAACGAGCCTGTTTCTCAATCAATGAATTCACCACCGACCAGAGCTGTATAGCAAAGCGTCACGGCTGAAGGAGAAGGACCCCTGTAAAAAATGGAATGAGGCGGGAAATGTAGGGAAAATCTAAGCGTTTGTGTACCGTGCTAGTAGCGGAGGGCTGTGAAAAACATCCCCGGGATGGAAGATTTTGCAAGTACTGTGCTGCTCCCGCCATCGCCCAACTTCGACCTGGAAGACAAAAGATCTGTTATAACTATTCTCTTTTTTCCTTTAAAAATTTTTGAAAAAAAAATTACAAAAAAAGACAGTTTCAGTCTTGAGTTTCTGCTGCACCTGCACTCGTCTCAAGTCTTGTCTTCCGTTGGTGTTATGGTCGCTGCTGTTGCTGCTTCCCTCCTGCCAAGCTTGCCTTTGCATCGCTACCCTCCTTCTCCTCCTCCTCCCCTTTCCCTGTTCTACTCTTCTTCTCCATTTTGGACAAAAGCCACTTTTGTGTGTGTGTGTGTGTGAAAAACGGTGTATTTATCAATGTTGGGCGGTTCTTTAGTTGTTTCAAGAACCGCCGGGTCTAAAATTCTATATATATATCGTCCTGTTTTGACCCCTAGTTACCACGAACCTTGTGCATTAAATGCTAAGTTTCAGCATTTCATACCCAGATTTAATAAAATTTCCTTACTTTGCAGACCTCACTCAAAAAGAGGGGATAGGGGATGAAAGGAGGCCTAAAAAGACATGGTGAAGATAGGATGACTTTAATGAAAACTCTATTAAGTAGCTTTAATCATTGGGCTACCACAATGGCCTTTAAAAACTTTTTTTTTTTGAAAAAAGATAGTTCAATTGTCTTGTTGTTGAGATTCAGACATATTCAATCAGACCCAATTTTTCAAAATAATTATTGTTTCGACAAATATTGTCAATTATCAGGAGTCATAGTTGGGGTGCAATATCTCCACTCTGATTCCACACATAAAATGTAATTGAGAGCTTAGTTTTGGGTTCAACTTTTCTATATAATATCCCATTTCAAGTTCGAAATCTAATAATCAAAACCTAATTTTGATGAAATTCTTTAATTAATTGGAGTAAAAAACTGACAATTTTTAATTGTTAACATTGGTGTTTAGTTCTTAAATGAAGAAAAAGTTCCCCAACAAATAAAGTTATCCATAAAGTCTCGCAATTTAGGGGCGAGAACCACTAGTTTTGACATAATAAGGCATCAAACACTTAAAACTGGGGAATGAATAATTTGCAAAGCAAAATAACTGGGACCGAAACTAGTTTTTCCAGCAATTTTGGTGGTAAACTGAGTTTCATCCTGTCTTTCCTTTTTGCTGACCGCCTCCACTGCTGCTACGTATAGTTTTACTGCCAGTGCTCTCCTACCTGTAGGACTACTATAATTAGTCTCGAACCTTGTGCATTAAATGCTGAGTTTCAGCATTTCATCCTAAGATTTGATATTTTAAAAAACTAGTGGGTGCCTGTGACCTTCGGCCACTGTGAAGTCCCCTGGTTTCTTTAAACTTGGTTTCATCCATCCCCTTAATGGGGACGGACAGTAACTAAAAGAAAAAAAAAAAGGTAGTCTTGGTCAATACAAAAAAAAATAAAATAAAATAAAATTCTGAGCTGTCCAAGGCCTAAATTTTTTTTTTTGGTCTACCAAATATTTTGCCTCAAAAAATCAAACTGCCCCTGATTTCTTTTTTCTCTGGAGTCAGTTACATTTGAGGAAGTTACATCATCTTGGGAAGCTCCACAGGGAACGGGCAGTGATTGGAAGAATTTTCCAAGCACTGCCCACACAGACAGACACCACCATTGTTGCTTTTATATTTAAAATTACTTTGCGAATACTCCTGAAATAAGGGATAGGTGGTGAAATCAGGCCCAAAGACAGGGTGACTTTATAAATAACTCTAGTACCGAAAAAATCCCACAACAATACCAACATTGAGAGCATGCCCAATAGCAAAAAGTAACAAACCCTTTGAGTGTAAATTTGTGTAGTGATAAGTTAGTTCATTTTTTGTAACATCAAAGATGAGCTTATGGAGACTCTTTTAATGGGGATTAACCCACAAACATAAAAGAATTGAAACCTCATTCACATTGAATTTTTCTTTCCAACAATAAATAAAAACTACAATTTTATTTTATTTTGGCAATAAATACATCACAAATCCACAGTTGGATTTAGAAGATTATGAAGTTTGTAGTGCAAGGGCACCTGATTTTATGGCTACTACAAATAAATCATATATTTTCATATTATGGGAGTATATATATTTAATGAAAAAACTTGTATGCAAATCCACCATTAAATTTGCAGTAAACTTTATAATATGGGTAACAACATTTTCTTTTGGGGAAAATTCTCACCACTTGGTGACTAGAAAAAACCTAATGTAACTTGTCCAAGGGGTTTTTGTGAAAAAAATGTGCCAAAGTCACTAGATTTTGAGGAAAACATTTGTAAAATTGCCATGCACATAATAGGTTCTACTAGGTCACTGAAATATAGCAAGATTTTTAAAATGTTCCACTTTTTTCTCTAACATGTAGCCAAATTTGGGTAATTACTTTTGTGGACAATGGTTAGTGTGGCTACATCATAAAATTGAAGGAAAAAAAAAAAGCCCATGGGTAACATTCTTTTTATATCTGAATAATGCAACCTTTGCATATACCTTGCATTTTTTCACCATATGATGTTTTATCTTCAAATTCATTTGCATTTGGGATCCCAAAAACAAGAAGGATATCAATACTTTATTTAACCTAGTTTTTACAAATAATATCTACACGACACAAATTTAATTGAGAAAAATTGAAAAGTCCAAATTAAAATAATTTATGTGGTGGTAATAAATTTTCACATGTGGACATTGATGTGCATAAAATTTTAGTTCAAATCCAAAAATGAAAAAAATGCTTGAATAAATTTATATGAACAATTTGGTTAGAAATGCAAAAATCCTTGAATAAACTTGCATGAAAAATTTGGTGTCTTTTTAGCATGACCTTTGGTATTTCCCACATGTGATGACCTACATTTCAAGTTACAAATTTTAAGCCTAGTAAATAGGGGAAAAAAAACCAAATGACCCAAAAGAATAGTCCTTTTCTTTGCAAACTTTAAAAGTTGAATTATATTAAATTCAAAATTTTCAATTTTTTATTACATAATTAAATAAATTCAATGAGCATGGCCAAACATAGATGTAAACATTATTTATCCATTAAAAGTTTGACATCAATTGCATTACCTCAATGCATTCCTTTTTATTCCTTTTATAAAGAGGTACAATTTGGACATCTTATATAATTGGTTTAAAGGATTCAAAAAGACATTTTTATAGTGTTTAATTTTTAAAATATTTTTATTAATTTAACATGATATGATCTTATTTATTGGTATACAACAATCCACTATAATTGTAATGATGAAACTAGAAGAAAAATTCAAAACTATCCTTGAGAGTTCTTAAAAATTAAACATCATTTTTGGTGTTTTCACAAGATAATATGTAGGTTAATGCCTTAAAATAAAGGCAATGTTGAAGTATGGGGCCTATGTGAGATGTAGCTTAATCTAATAACACATTTTAATGATGTTCCCGACCTATGCAAGTGAACATAACATAAAACACAAGGCAATCATGAATTTGATATGCATAAACCATGAGGGAATGATGGATGTGTATGTCATGAGGTGGCCACCCCTTTCGATGTGGAGATATACCCTACACCTATTAAAGTATGAGGTGCCTCCACACCTAAAGGAGGCATTATTTGTGAATATAAGGTGTTTTGGACTCTAACATTAAAAGATTGTCATATTGGAATCTTGTCACCCTTTTGCCTTCACAAGGGGAATACATGTTTACATGAATTGACTATCAATTCAATTGTCATCTAACAACCATCAACTAGCTTACATGGACATTTATGCGCTTATCTTTTAGCTAACCTTGCCTTAATCCCACTACTTCCCATTACTTCCAACTATCAATGTCAACTTACAAAACTTTAAATTCTTTCACAAACATTAATGGCCATCATGAATTCCTAAAATCCTAAATAGTTTCCCTAACAACTAGTTGAACTTCTAGTTTTACATTCCATAACCTAGTACATGTGCTTAAGCTTGACATCAAAAGCATGACCTAAAAGCAACCTAATATTTATAACCAACCTAAATCCATATACTTGCACACAAAGATAATAACCATTACTAGGCTATTAATGAGGAATTCGAACTCCTTTGATAATGCATATGAATACTTAAGTTCTCATGTTATTTCAAATAGGAAAATAGTGGTAAAGAATTCTTTCATGTGTATTACTATCAAACTCACAAATGTCACTTATATAGACATGAAGGGTGTAAGCATAGTAAAGTAAATTATTAAAATTAGCTTGTGAAAGTTGCCTAGAAGTAAATGTAAAGTAACAACAAAACCATATCAAAATATTGTTGTAAATTGAATGCTTTTAATTGGATGATAAAATATAAGACACTTTGTTAATAATGTACATTAATTTTTTGAATTTCACATTGTTTCAAGGAATGTTTTACCTTGTTTTTTAAATGGACAAGTATTTATGAAATCCTTTTTTGGGGGCAATGAGAATTTATGTTTATGTACTTTTTAAATATATTCTAAGAAAGAGAAAATTAAAAAATTATTTACTAATGCCCTAAGTACATAATGATTTTTATATCCTAATTTACTCCAAAACTATTTCATTAAATATTTGTATTGATTTATTTTTTAAACAAATGAATGAGTCATTTTTGAATCTATGATTTAATTATTTATTATAATCATTTTTGTTGTAATATTTGAAAAATTATAAATTCAATAGAGGGCATGTTATACTTCCACCCAATTTGTGGGAACTTCATTATTTTATAATGAATGATTAAGGGTTTAAGTGGAAATGCCACTTTTTTTGGTCCACTTTACCATTTCTACCTTAATAATCATGGTAATGACACACATGTAACACACCAATCACTTCCCTTTGGGGGCCAAGGTCCTCTTCAACTTGATAGCACAATATGTGATTTAACATGTTAAAGGTAAATAATTTGGTTTGAAGTCTTTTAGCTTTAAATTAAAAAAGATTTGTATGCTTAGGTCTAAATGAAATTCATTGTCAATTATCTTTTTGTTATTTAAAAATCTTGAACCAATGGCAATACTTTTGATAAATGAACCATAGTTTATGTATTTTATAATCTATTTATAATATGGCTACAATGACACCTAACAAACATAATGCAAATTTAACATGTCTAATTAAAATATTATGGTCATCATTGTAGTAATATTACCACATTAGAAAGACTTAATCTAAAACATTTCATATGTTTTTACTTCAAAAATATTTCCATGCACCACCATAATGAATGTACCCTTGGATTTAACAAATTATTCAAGATGAGTCATATGGCAAGGTTTAACAAATCCCAAATGGATATCAAGACATAATCAAATAGCCCACACTAGAACAATAGGTAATATTTGATGGCATCTATAAATGGGAACGCATCCATGGAATAATGATCATATGCAAGCATATCGATAACCAAATCTAGATGATTATTCAATTCCTTAGCTTGGATTTTATAAATGACAAGGTTGAAAAATGTTATACATTCTTTAATGGTATCATCACTAAAAACAATTTTACCAAATGAAAATATTTAGATAGTCATCATTTAAAACAAAACTAGAAGAGAATTTGAATCACATTTTGGTCACTAGGTTCCTAATGCCTTGCCTATAATTGGCTTCCATATTGATCTTGAAAAGAGAAGCTCTCATGTCAAACTTCATTCCATTGAACAATGCATGGATCTTTAAACCTTCATCACATGTTTCTTTCTCAAAGCAATTTTGAACTTTTAGCAAGGCCATCTAGCATTGTTATGTTTGAAAGCTCAATCAATATTGAAAATAGATGCCCCAATTATATTCATTAATTTTTAACTAGGAGTTTTTTTTTATATTACTCCTCATTGAGGCTAGTAACCACATGTGAACCTTGAGGCTTCACCTTCATGTGTGGCTAGTCATCATGTGTGCACATGGTGAAATTCCTTGTTAAAGGACACTTCATATGGATTTGGTATAGGGAACAACAATAGTCTTTACATTACAAAAGAGTTTGCTCCCCTTTGTCGTCAACAACTTTGCTAAAGGTGTCTTTTGAATGAAAACATGAAATAAATGTAAGTTATATGTAGTAAATCTTTGAGCTTGTAACTACTAGTTATTTCAAAAGTGTTTGCGCAACTAAGTTTATTTATGTGTAACACAAGCACAAAAGGTGCTACTCTTTTGCAAATCTAAGTCCTCACATGTATTGTGAATAACTATAAGCACCACAACACCATTTAAAGTAAAACAAATCACAAATGACCTCCAATACCTAGTCATTAGTTTATGCATTAAAGAGATACATTGCTTTTGGTCGAACTATCTTGGGAAGTAGTGGATGTTATTGAGGGAAAGGAGAGAGCATGAATGTTGCAATAGTCCAAAAGTGTTGTGTTGAGTTCAATAGATAATGCAAGATGTTGGGTTGATAATGTTTGCCCATTGTTAGATTATGAATATCATTAATAGATTAAGTGTGAGGGAAGGTTTTCTTCTCAAGGCTATCGTGTGGTTTTGAGGACAATGATAACCTTGATAAGGCATTACCAATAGCTAGTCCAAGTTCCCTTGTTAGTGAAAACAAAGCGAAAATGCATTCCCTAATGTAATAGAATGTTCATCAATGTTTTTTGAAAACAGAAAAACCTCCTCAAACAAATTGGGCCTATGTTTCATGGAGCTCCCACTTCAAGTAGGGACCATGTTATTTTAGGAGGTTTGTTAGATAACAAAGAAAATAAGCGTAACATTGGTTTAGATCAGAAATGTTGTGCATTTGACTAAAGCACTCCTTCCACAATACCAAGAACATAAGAGCAAGAAGGGGCACAAGGTGAATTCTTTTTACAGTTGTGGCATGATTTATGAAGACTAGTTGTGATGCTCCTGGTAGATTTGTGTATCACTTCCTTGGTAGCTCTAGCTCTACAATGGTCACATGCCAAAAAACACAATATATGGCACCTTTCTTCTCTGAACATGGTACAAATTCCAAAAAAGTAGTGTACATTAACTTAGGTTTTCAGTTCTTAAAAGTGCATGGTGATAGGCTTAATCTACCCTAACTCCACTTCGGCAAATTGACATGTAATAGCAGTGTCTACCCAATGAGCAGACATGCTTCCATTCAATTTGTCAAAGAAACTACAGAATGCCTAAAACCGAAATCAACCAAATCCTTTGCTGTATTGTTTTACATAATTCAAATATTGGACCTCAGATAGTAAAGAAGATCTTGAATGTGAAGGCAGCTATATATAGCTATCTAAGGCCGTATGCCACCATTGTCATACTACATATATCAAACTTTTGTATTGAGGCATTTTCACCCCATGGAGTGAGATTTTTCATCATCTCCACCAATCAGCACAATGATCTCTGTGCTATCTGGAACATTGCTATACACTGCACCTCCGTGAAGAATTTAGTCAGAATCAGACATGTCAGTAGCTTCTCCATCAGCATCATGAGTGCTGTCCACAGCATCGCTTTCACCCTCATCCATCTCATCCCCTTGTACCCCTTGTATTCCTTGCTCTCCTCCTACAAAGTTTCTAGGCATGGGTAGCATGGCGTCCAATGTAGGTGGTGCACTCATGTCTAGACTACTAGAAGGTGGTGCTGTTGCAAGAAAGCCAGCAACCAAATCCTCTTTCTCCCTGTTCAAGGTCTCATTTTCTTCGAGCTGTGCAAGCTTGGCAGCAAGATGTCGCTTCTCTCTTTCCAGAGCTTCTCGAAGTGCAAAAAGGTCCTCACGGCTGTGTTGCTGTAGCAGTTTCATTGGAACAGCCAGCAATGCCTGTCGACCATGACCCAATGATACCTCTGGATGGATCAGCAGATCAATGATGGCATCAATCCCCAATAAACAACTAAAATGGCAAATTGTCTTTCTAAATTTACCATCCTTAGAAGCAGAACAGTTTATGAGTTCAATGAGAGGATGAGAGACCGAGATATTACATTGGCATTGATATGGTGCTCTGCAATAGCATCAGCTGCAGCCAATGTGGCTGCAGTGGTAATTCTGGCAGGGGACAATCCTGCTACCTGGAGTTGAGGGAATTGCTTGCGTAGTTCTGCAAATGTTTCAACTAAATTTGTGTCTATGACATTCTCACGAGTTTGCTTGGACTTGGACTGCACCCACTTGAAGACATCATCATAGAGTCGCCCCCACAAAGACACTAGCAGTTCAACATCTCCTGACTCCATGGCAAACCCCATTCGTTTTTCCCACTCTTCATCTGATATGCCTCCAGCCCCTGTCAAGAGAAGACCACTTCGAAATGTCTTCACAATTGTTCCAAGCTCCTGCATGATAAAAACCAACAAAAGCTCATAACCACAATGCAACCCACTAGTGTGAACTCAGAAGTGCAGGAAGAGTAACGAAGACTGCTTGCAATAGAGTGGTACCCAAAACAGCACACATTGCAGCAGAAAAGAGCCCACAACAAGCATGGTCAAACTCCTATCTGAATGAAGCATATGATGCAGCAGGAAAACAAAGTCAGGTGACAAGGATTCACACACCAGCACTGTACAGCTCTCCTTGACTGCTTTTCGCCAATTTGCACGACGCATCTTCCATGACTTTACTAAGCAATTCCAAGGAATTTGCTTCTCAAGACCTAGAATATCTTTTTGCATGATTGCCAGAATGTCATTCATATTTGGTATGCTAACAGTCTCATGAATCTGCTTCTCTCCAGTTGGTCCAACCCACTTCAGCCCTGCTTTCTCACCCACCTGTGTAGGGCATTTTGTAAGTGGTTTCCTGGCAACAGAAATTGGTGCCAACTGCTCCTGCACTACTGCTTCACCCACACTCCCGCGTCTTCGTGAGCCAGAGCTGTACACCTGCAAGGATCCTAATCAAGTAGTTCAATAATACATTTCCCCTACAGTAAAACTAAGCAACCAGTATTTCATAAATTTTTAGGGTTTTTGAACATTTACAGAATACTTTTTTACACAGCAATATGCAGTTGTTACCAATTCCACCATGAAATGGCATTGAAAACCACTGAACCTGCCACTCCAGAAGACCTGCAAATCAAATGGCACTGAGAAATAGAAATGTCATCAAGGGCACTCAAAAGTGGAAAAATCACCTTGCGATATGGATCGGACTCCATGCTCAGGCTCATAGAAGGCCCTCTATTTGCTAACACACTCCGTTTAGACCGAATTGTGAAGGTATCCCCAACCTCAATATTTGGCACAATTATGGGACTGCTTCCAACCTCTGAGCCCTCTGCATAGGCTGAAAATGTTAACTTCCAGCATGTATCATCCCCCTCCATTATGGAGAGATGACAAAAATGAGAAAGTGGGGTATTATTTCATTCTTCTGTCCTGCTTTATACATTATATCCCAGATTTGTGGTAGATTGTGAAATCAATAGAGTGAACCCACCCTGGTTGAGCAAAGCTCATTGCCAGCATGAGATATAGCAGACAAGAAAAACCTCAGTCCTCATACAGAAGATTGTCCAGTTGTCAATGATCCTTTACAACAAGATGAACTTCAAAGAGCAGCAGAACATGAGCAGATGAAAACAGAAAACAGGACTCCAAGTTGATGGTTGAAGTCTCCTTCAAACAACCCTCCCCAAATCAATACCAGAACCCAAAAAGGACAGAGAAAAATCTATGAACTGCTATACCTTTGGGTTTCTGAAGACCCTGAGGCTCTTTCAAACCCTCCCACACTTGGGGAAGATCAAGCAATTTGTCAACATTACTGCCACCATTTGTCTTATCTATGAGAGCCTCTGCTTTCTCAGACAAGGGAGGAGCTGTCCAAACCGGCTTCATATCATATGGATCATCCTCCACCACTTCCACAACTTCTGTCTCCTCTCTCACTTTGCTTAAATTAGCCATTTTCACGTCACTCTATCAGGGTCAAAGAAACAAGGTTATGAGGCCATTATTATCAGTGAGTGAGTGAAATAAAGAGATGATGCACCTAAGGAACATAATGCAAAGGTCCAAGACTTAGCCTCTCTACAATATCTCATTAGGCCTATGGTTGGGTGTAGAAGTTTTGAGATGTATGTAGAAGACCTGCATGTCTGGAGATGAAGTACCAGAAGCTCCCACACCAGGCATGCTGCTGGCTGCTGCTGTATCAATGGATCGAGTTAAATCTCCTTTTCGAGCTTTTTTATGGAGCTCAGTCCTTGTACCCTTCACAGGCATAATTGGAAATACAACAGTCATAGTAGGTGATGCCTCCTTTGCACAGCCTTCAGGATGTCCTTCAGTTGTGGGTAACAAGGAGGGGACTGCCTCTTTTGGGTAACAAGATTTTCTGGGTTTTTCTCCAGAGCCCACATGGTCTGGTGATATGCCTGCTTCCAAATCTGGCTGTGGATCTTTCTCTGCACAAAATTTGTTCCAAAATCAAAGCAGCTTTCTACAATATCCACAATTAAAAGTCTGTCCTACATTAGCTCATGGGCATGTAAGAGAGGATATGACCCAATGTTTGTTGGAAGCTGTGCCCATCAATCAGCACAACACCCAAAAGAAGCTGAAAATTAAATATTAGGAGAAGATGGAGGGGCTCAGGTTTTTGGTGGGGGGGTTGTCTTTTCATGGTTGTCATGCAGAGGAGTGGTAATCATCACCACTGACAGCAGAAGAAAGCCCAAAAAAATCAGTTCTCATCTATGGTTACTGGGGATTTCATGAGATGCATGACACAAATGGAAAGGCATGGATGTCACATTCTGACCTCCGAGTTTTTGAAGGGATCGATACTGGAGTCGAACACTCTCACCCTGGTCTAATGTCTGCACCAAATACCTGCAGCCAAATGATAATTCATCATTCCTGGACAGGCCTCACCACAATCACAACACAGCTTTGCTTACTTAGCTTCTCATCTTCGTACAGATGTGCTCCAGAAAAGACAAGTGGAACCCTTTTAGAAGTGTTGAGGGTTGAAGATGTCCAGAGGAAGTTCGTACCATCCATTCAAGCACTGTGTAGTGATGATTGCCTCCTTCCCCACAAAACGCTCTGGAGTTCGCTTATTACCCTGAACAATAAAAGAAAAAAAGAGGCTTCATTCAATGAAGTGCAAAGAAACAACTGATGCCCAATTTGGTGCCTTAGTTTCCATTTGCAACTTTATTGGTGAATTTCAGAAACAATATGAAGCCAAACAGTTATTTTGAAAAAAATTCAGAAAGGCAAACGAGCATTGCAGAAGGGAGAAATTTGAAGTACCTTAATGAGGACTTGATCGCCTACTGCAAAGGGGAACTGAACTCCCCTTGGCCGTGAACCATCTAATGAAGATGCTTGTTCTCCGGCAACATGTAGATCCTGCAGTAGAGAGACCAAGTAATCCCAAGTCACACACTTGAGACCATAGAAGACACTAAGAATATAACCCCTTGTCAGAACTGGCACCAATGATAGTAATTGTGTGTACACTTGATACAATATCCATGACCAACAAATGGCATATTACAGCCCACACAAAGCAAAATGGTATATGAAGACAAATGTACCAGAGCCAGCGTCTTTCCATCTGAACCTTCAGTCTGCTGCTCAGGTTGCTCCCTCTTCCTTTTGGCTACCTTCATTGAAGTGAACTCGCACACATGATCCTCTTGCTTAAATGCATGTACTGCTGCCCGGAGTGCTGCAGAGATGAATGGCACCCAATTTGTCACGATAACTGAACTGATGTGCACGAGGTTAAAAATCCAGTTTGAAATGGCCACCACATTGGAGCCACTTGGCATCAGCAAAAGACTCGACATTTAGCTATGGGATGGTGATAAACTCAGTACTCCTGTATACAAAAGAGTGCTCCATGATCTCCCACAATTTCAAAGTGCTAGGAAATGGATGATGGCAGAGTTGAGAATAGTAGACAACTAACCAAAGTTTGGGACAAGAGAGTCAGCAGGAACAGATGTCCCACAGTGAATGCACTTGCCCTGCATCCCCAACACATGAATCATCTCTGATTTCACAGCAGTTCAGTGTTAAAACCTACCTAGGTCTGCTGTGGCAGGTATGTCAAACCAAGGGGCAAGATCAGAGCATGTCCTGCTGATGAGACTCTCTAGTTCCCAAGAAGCCCAAATTTTGAAGTATAATTTCAAAAGGGGAGCACATGATTGCACATTCCAGAATCAAAGTGGTGGTGGGTACCGTCTCTAATACTGAAATAAGGCTTGCACTCCCATATGTATGTCCGCACCTTGCTACCATGGCATCATCCATAAATGTTCCCCTGCAGCAAAATTTGACACAACCCCAGGTGCTGATCAGACCCCATAGCATTCAAAATTCACAGAATAAAACATCCAAAGAAACAATTTTGCCTGTGCTGATGATGCAAAAAGAGATCGTCATGCACTTGTTCCTTGGAAAGCAAAATGCAAATGCCAGCACCAATCCAATAGAGAGGGGAAAGTGGAAATCACGTGATAGGATCAGAGAGAACATGTCGCAGTGAAGAGGTGGCTTCTTCTCCTGTAACTGCTTTGTCCTCTCCTCCATTATTCACAGATACCTCCTTCATGGGTGTCAGGAAACTCAAGTGTGAAGCTAAGAAATTATGGGGATGCAAGGAGTTGTCTGCATCTGATCCCGGAGATGACAGGATCATCAGTTCTGGGGGGTGCTCATCTTCTTCTCTAGAGGTGCCTGAAACAACCTCTTTCAAACTCTCATCACCACCACCTCCTCCTCCTCCACCTGCTGGAACTTTCTGAGCCTCCAAGAGAGAGGTGGTGGTTGGAGGAGGCAACAGCAACAAGGAGGCTGAGCCTCCCGGAGCTTCTAAATGTGCCTTGAAAACAACATTATTGTCATGATTCTCCAGTGCCTCTGAACCAGATTGCTGCTTCTTGGACCAATCCGTGGGTATGATGATCACAGCAGCAGTAGCAGAATTCTTTGGGTCATCGTGGACATGAGATTGCTGTCTTCCAATCTCTTGTGCACAACTTGGATCAATTTGCTTGTCTGTATCCGAGGACTCAGACTGCTGCTTCACAGGGATATCAGAAAGAATTTGGGTCATTCCGTCTCCTGACTTTCCAGCTGCTGCTGCTTCTTCTTCTTCTTGGTCCAAAACGAGACCCATAGCAGCACTAGGACCTGCCAACTTCTGATCATGAGAGCCTAATTGATTGTCTATTATATCTAGCTCCTTCTGCTGCTGCTGCTGCTCCTTCTCCTTCTCCGCCTGATGTTTCTCATTCTCCTTTGTCCCCATACCCTTACCCCCCCCCCCCGTTGTGCACCACCCTTCTTTCTGAAGAAGCTCTTGTGATGGATTTATCTCCACCCCTCAGAGAAGGATTTCAAAAACAAATCGGCCATACCCATTTTTGTATGTGGATCTCTCAT